>Ga0265327_10000833_pt1 | contig 46172 bp, 35 predicted proteins | sample 41621metaG_FD_202089 | JGI IMG/M metagenome (GOLD analysis project Ga0265327, IMG submission 202089) | Rhizosphere microbial communities from Carex aquatilis grown in University of Washington, Seatle, WA, United States - 4-16-21 metaG | ecosystem: Host-associated > Plants > Roots > Rhizosphere... | reverse complement strand
TTCGACGACGAATTCAGCGGCAGCAGCCTAGACAGTACTAAGTGGGCATCTAGTTGGTTCAATGGTGGCAGTATGAACAATGTATCTACTAGTTCATCTAATGTGGCTGTAACTGGCGGTAATCTGGTTCTAACTCTTAGTTCATCAAGTGTCGGATCATTGGTTAGTACTAACCCAAGTGGTGGGGCTAGCCCAGGCTTCCAGTTTGGAACTGGTTACTATGCTGAAGCTAGTATCTACTTCCCAGGTAGTGGTTCAAGCATTAATAACTGGCCGGCTTTCTGGACCGATGGACAGTCTTGGCCGACTAACGGTGAGATAGACATTGCTGAAGGTTTAGGTACTCTAACCTCTAACTACCACTCACCATCAGGTGCTAACAACAGTAATACAATACCTGGTACTTGGTCTAATGGTTACCACACCTATGGAGTCGATAGAGAGAACGGTACTAACTACATCTACTGGGATGGTCAGCTGATTAGGCAATACGCTAGCAATGATGCTGGTGCACCACAGTACTTAATAGTAAATGTTGGTTCTGGTGAAGGCCCAGCCGCCTACGGTGCAGCCTCACAGGTTAAGGTTGATTACGTGAGGGTTTGGAAGAAATAGGTTAAAAACTAGTTTGATCAGTCTGTAAAATAGACTATTATTCTTGTATGTCACCTGAACTTGCGCACAAGAATCTACCAACAATAGAGATCAAATTGGACTATCGGTTCACGCCTAGTGAGCCGGAGTTCTTAGATGAGCTTTGCGAAGAACTTAAAGGCATTGGTCTGGATCCTGAAAGCTTAGTCTTCACAGGTTTCGAAGGAAAAGATAACGATAAAAAGGGAATTCCTGATAAACAATATAGCTTTGGGATGAATTACGCTGGCTGGCTAGAATCACTTGGATCATCTACTCAAAATCCGGCAGAGTATGCTACAGATCACGAGCGACCATGCATTGCGATTTACGACAAGAATCTATTACGCGAAGTAAATCATGCAACTATTCACCAGCCTTCTGACCTAGATGAGCCGATAATTTTAACTGACATAGTACCAGGCAAACCCTTAAGTGAGCTTCCGGCAGGCCAAGCTATTACTGAGGAGATCATCCCAATAAATTACCCAGATGGTAGCTTGAACGACGCCTTAATCGCCCTTGTTTATATAATCGACTAATATGTTAGCTTACAATTATAAATCGCATCTATTTTGTATTGCTAGCAATAGAGTTTGAGTAGTTTTCAGTGTTTTTATAGATGTGACTAATCTGCTGGGTTTGGGCTAAGACAATATTGGTAGTGTGCGTGAGCAGGTAGTAATAAGCTCCAAATATCACCAGCAACACAACGAACAATTTCATTACATACGTATATCAACACTTATGCCCAGATGCAAGCATGAGGATTTTGAACTTGCTCATAAGTGGAAGAGAATTAAAGCATTCTGGTTAGTCTATAATTAAAGCGTGAATTACATTGGCTATTTGGCGGGCATTCTTACTCTTGTAGGATATTTGCCGCAAACAATAAAAACGATCAGAACTCGGCACACTAAGGATTTATCTCTTTGGACTTTCCTAATAATTGGCTTGGCGGCAATTATGTGGACAATATACGGGCTATACAAAGGCTTACCGGCCTTATGGGTGCCTAACGGCATAATTGCAGTTTGTAGCGGTGTAATAACCTTCATAAAACTAATAGAAGGTTAGTGACATTTAACACTTGGGGCTGAAATTTAAATAGATTAGTGTTAAAATTTAAACATTAACAAGAAGGAACAGCTCATATGAAAAAGTTCATTCTTCCGTACGACTGCAGTGCTGCTGCCATGGGGTTTAAGGCTAATAAGGGGTTTTAATAAGACTATTCTTAAAAACATAGACATTAAACTTTAAATTAAGGAGAAATTAACATTACTAGAATCAATAACAAGACTAAATTAATATAAAGATAAAAGGAGAACAAAATGGCAGTAGAACTTCTAGAAAGAGTAGGTGAAGAGCAGATTACGGTTGGTGCTCAGTATGATTTACTCGGACACGCAGCCCTAGCCGCTATTAGTGACCTATCAAAACCCAGAATAGTTAATGGTAATCTTGTTGATGCTGTTACCTACGGGTTAGTTCCAGGTACGGAGTTATTTTTAGCAAATAACACCACTAGGGACATGGTTGATGTTGAGGTTGGTCTTGGTGACAAAAAAGATCTACACACAAGCCTACTTCACGTAACAGCATTACGTGAACGTGATGGCGATCAAATTACAGCTATTCAGGCAGAAGAGAATAAGTATATGTTGCGTAGAACTGCCCTGCATAGGGTTTCTGGATTTTTGGGCGAATTAGCCTTACCAGATGGTACCACAGAGTTTCCGCGCAACCCCAATCTTTACACTGGCAGGTATATAGATGATGTAGAAGGTAGAGAAAGAGTTGTTTTCGATCTTATAGCTGACGGAATTAAGAATAATATAGCAGCTATCACTAAAAAAATACCGGGCACGCCTCGGCTTCGAAGCGTTTAAACGTAATAGTTTGCTATAACTTACCCTAATGGATAAAAAAGTAGATAGAACAGCGCCGCACCCGCATGTTATTAACCCCAAAGATCTGTTAAAGAAGGAAAAAACCTTCAGCGATAAGTTTGCTGTGTGGATTGCGACTCACGTTGGCAGCATGTACTGCTTCTACCTCTTTAACGTGATCGCCTTTTTGTCGGCCAAATCGGCCTTCGAAACCCATAATTTAGTGCCAATTATTAACTGGGTGTCGTCGAACTGGATTCAATTGGTGCTATTACCGGCGATTATGGTGGCCCAGAACCTGGCTCAGAAGGCCTCAGACGCTAAAGCACAGACTGATCACATGACACTTACATATTTAGCAAACATGCAAGACGAACAGATGGCTGAGCTTAAAAAACAGAGTGCTTTGCTAGATAATTTCTCTAAAACGAACGCGAGCTAAATGGACACCACACGTAAAATATATCCGGCACTGCCTCACTGGGTGGCGGCAATTTATGCTATTTTGGCTCTGATTGTTGCACCGTGGATAATTTACTTAGGCATATCTCTACCAACTAGGCATTTGTCGAGCCACTGGGATCTATCTTGGGTGGGGTTAGACATTGCAATAGTCACTTTACTAATGTTGAACGCCTACTACTCCTACAAAGAGTCTAAATGGCTAGTAATGACAGCCACTGCAACCACCACCGCTCTTATAATTGATGGCTGGTTCGATATTGCTAGTGCACGACCAGGTAAAGATTTTGCAATTGCTCTTGCCATGGCGCTGTTAATAGAGCTACCGCTAGCGATTATCACCTTTAGAATTGCCCTTAAACTGGTTAAAAGGGAACACGTCATTACCGATAAACCGCCACATGAGCATCACCATTCTGCCAAGTGACTGCTAGAGATACGGCTATCTTGAGATATAATAGCTGCAAAGATATGATGATTTACGGGGGCAAAGATCAAAAAAACTATTAAAAAAACTGTTATCACAATGTTAATAATGCTGGTAATATTTTTGGCAGCCGGTCTTCTGTATGTATACATAATTGATCGAACGCCACCAAAAGCCAAGATTACCAACGCTCCAGCAAGTGTTCAACCTGCACCAGTACTCCCCAAGCCGACTGCACCTGGTGCAAATGCACCAGAAGGGGTGTCTGTCGAGGCTGTAACTAATCCCGTGACCTTGGGCAATAATGGTTCTATAGTTGTGAGTACGAATGCTGGCTCTACCTGTAGCATATTAGTTAAATACGGTGGTGCCGCTAGCACTGATTCTGGCTTGGCCCCTAAAAAATCCGATGTTTATGGCAACGTAAGCTGGTCTTGGACTGTTCCTAAGACAACGCCGGTTGGCACATGGCCGATAGTTGTTACTTGCGTTTACAATGGCCGCAGCGGAGTGGTTGATAGCAGTTTTGTGGTGACTAAATAGCTTAATTGGCAATTATAGTATTACCAGTTATATTGGTATTACCATTTATCTGCACATTTAGGTTTGAAGTTGTGAAGCCAACCGTTGATGAATAAGAGCCATAAAGCAATAGAACCGGGTCATAACCTCTAGCTCTTATATAGTATTGGGTATTGGGTAAAAATACCCCGGCACTTACTGTATAAACACCAACTGTAGATAACGATGGATTGGCGTTTGTATTATATCCAGTACCAGAACCGGCATCTTGGTTTGACCAACCGGTTTGGCTTGCCGTTTGGTCAAAACTGCCACCTCCCGAAGGGCAGGGCCAGGAGTTGGTTGGGCACCATTCAATTACATACTTTACATAATTACCCAAGCTGTCACCTGAGCTGAGCTGGATTGTGGGGGTTGAGCTGGTGTTTGTGCTGCCGTTAGTAGGTACATAGATTGTCGGAGCTTGTGGTGCGGTTGAATAGGCGTATATGGAAGGATAAGTACAAGTTTGTAAAGTTGTTCCATTGGTACACTTTGTTTGCTCAACTCCGCTAGTACTAAATATTTGCTCACGGTATATAGGGTTTAGATTTGTCATCGACCCACCAGATAAACTGGGCCCAAAATCATAGCCTCTAAAGTAGTAGGTTGTGCCTATGGTGGCACCGTTATTCTGGAGGGTGTAGTCGTATTCTTGTACCGAGCCGGCCGTTTGCGAAGCGCCGGATGCCGCCGCAGAAGTACCGTTAGTAACCGACCAACCGGTAGTAGTAGCGCTGTCTAGAGTGGTTGACGGCACGGCTGTGTTATCTGCCAGCCCGCCTGCAGTTGAATATTTCCATATGCTTGAGGTTGTTACGTCTGTCCAGGTACAAGTAATTGAATCTGGGCAGCCGGTGCCGCTGCTAAACTGAAGTTTTTTTCGTGTATCACCTTCGGCACCGCCACCCAGTTCGGCGTAAGCCATGCGCAGCCTAACTATAGCGTTGGGCTGGACTGTGGCGGTTGTATCTTCGTTGGCTAGAGGTACAGTAGGGTTACCGGTGTTGCCGTAGTCGCTATAAATGCGCCAGTTTTGCGACCAAGTGGCATATGGCGTAAATGAAAATTGGTAAGGTTTTTGGATATAAACCTGGTTTCTGGAGTTGCCGGTTTTGGTATCTATGGAAGTGGTTGAAAGGTTAGTGGTAATTTGGCTTCCCCACGCTGAACCGCTGTAGGTTCTGGCCCTTAAATAGCCGCGCTCATCGTCGGAAAAAATTGCCATAATGTCTGAATTGGGTGAGGGTGTGAGTTCGTCACTCACCAGAATGTTGCCGGAGTTTGTTCCCAACGCCGTCCAGGTCGTTAAGCCTCCAGCTTGTGTCCATGTGGTCGTAGCCGCCTGTTGGTTGCTTGAACTGTACGTAGAAGAAAAGAAGGCCTGCGGCGTGCCACTATGCGACTTTTCCCAGGCCGTACTCACAGACTGGTTGGCATCCTGGCCAGTTGTCGAAGTATAAGAAGTCCAACCTACTGTTGATCCATCTGTTTTCCATATATAAGGGACGGATGTCGCATTCGAACCGACAGTTGATGTTGAGCCGTAAGCTACAATCATGCTCATTCTATTGCTGAGCGGGTCGGCTGCCACCCTTATCCATTGGGCTGCAGAAGCTAACGTAGAAATTGTGGTGGCACTACCCCAGTATGTGCCCACAGAATTATAAGCATTACTTGTCACATAATTCATGGCCGTTCCGTTGGCGTAAACAGCCATTTCCATGCCCGAGACGCTTTCCCAACCAACATCAAAAGCCGGAGAGTTCTGCGCACTGTCGGCGGTGGTGTAAACACTGGCACCACCTGTGGTGGTTAAAACCTTTAAGTCGCTTGTATTCCAGGAACTGCCGTCCCAGCTTATTGTCATAATTTTTTTACTAGTATCTTGAACGCCCAACAAAATGTTGTTGGACCTTACAGCACCAAACTGTTCACCCTGTGATGCTAAACGAACCCAGCCCGGTGTGCCTAGAGTTGTAGTGCCATCGGTTAGGGCAATGCTGTTTGCACCAACGGTTGGTGCGCAAGAGCTAACCGGGCCCCAAGTGCTACCGTCATAAATACAATAGAATAAATAACCAGTTTGGTTACCGGCATACACTACCATCATTCGTCCGCTGGTTTGCTCATAGGCAATATCAAAAACACGGGTAACCACGTTGGTTCCGACCGCTGTGGTGAACCATAGGTTGGCGTTTAAATTAGCCAATGCACTACAGGTTCCGGTACATTGACCAACATATAGTCTGCCATTATTTAGTTGATAGCCGACAGCTTTTTCATTCCTGGTAGGTGAGGATTTATTGACTACAAACTGTATTGCACTAGCCGACGGAGCAGTAGCTGGCCTAAAGCTAGTCCCAAAAGATCCAGGCGAACCAAATGTATAGGCACTGCCTCTAACGCGACCAGTAGAAGTATCGCCCCAAAAGGCAGCACCAGCATTGCCCAAAAATGTCGCACTGGCTGGTCTTAAGTAGAACACTGACACGCCTGCTACGACTAAGACTACAATAATAGCCAACTTCTTATAGCGATTGTTATACAATTTTTTGATTTGTATTCCCATATGGATTTTTGACACCTCGTATCTTATATAAGCTTAACAAATTTGACGTTATTGGTAAATGAACTTGTGCTAATGCTTGGCCTGGGCTATGTTAGTAGATATGGATGAGGACGGCTTACGAAGTAGGTTTAAGAGGGATTATTCAACTTTGGATGAACCTAATATTATGCCTAGCAAATTTGATAATAAAACGGATCAGCATGAAGATAAAACTTCTAAGAATAGTGCATTTTCCAGTTTTAAAGTTCCAAAATTAAATAAGCGAGTCGTTGTAATTAGCGCGTCGGTATTTTTAATAGTAATTCTAGGCGCTGTATGTTTTGCATTATTGACTGGGACTAGCAAACCTAAGACAAATAAGAGCTCGGGAGTATTAGGTAAGTCTACAACCACACAATCGTCCATACCCGTTTATTATCCTAAAAACCTGCCTAATGGGTATGTTTATAATAATGATTTTAGTATGATAAAAACCAATGTTTATTACTTCACGGTGACCGCGCCAGGCAATCAGGTGTTTTATATAACACAACAGCCAATACCCACTAACTTTGATTTTAAAAACTTTGACGGCAAGTTTCAGACCCCTGATCAATACACCGTAAATATCGGTTCAGTTACAGCAGGAACAGTCGGGGCTAACAAAATTGGAAGTATTCAAACTGCGAATAATACATGGATTATTATTAATGCACCTAACACCAATTCTTTAACTGCACTTGAAACTATTACTAGATCTTTTAGCCAGAATAAATAGCTACAACAGTTTATGTATTAGTCTCTTATGCCATCCGTACTTGTGTTGAATCCAGCCCACTGTATATAGTCGATGTAGCAGTTCTGAGCCGTCGTGGTAGAAGTTACGCAAGATGATCCGGGGCTGAGGTTGTTAGTAGTACCAATATCAAAGTTTGCAGTTGTTGTATTTGGTGACGTTGTAGTTCCGGAGATATTGTAGTCAAAGGTGACATTCATACTTCCAGATGTAATGGAGTTAACGTATATTTCTACTTCTGCCCAGGTATTTACGGCCAAAGTGGCGGCAGTGGCACAGGTCGCAGCGGCATTATTTGCATAACAGTACTGTAAGTTACCACCGGTATATTGCCACCAAAGGCCGCTGGTCGGTGCAGTTGAGGTGGTTTGGTTGCTCCAGCCAACTCTCATAGTGCCCGTCGCTGTACCAACAGCTATGGAAGATTTAAAGCTATCACCAACAGCCAAGACTTCATTTAGTGTTGGAGTTCCAGCCGCAGTGCCACCCTGGGTCATTACACAGCCATGGTTTGTGGCCGTTGCATCAGTTGTAAGTCTTAATGTTCCGGGATGGTCATGATGTATACCTGGGCCAGTACCAGTGACGTTTTGGTTGTAAGCAGTGGTACAGGTCGAACCTGTCAATTGTGATACGTTCCAGCCCAGGGCACCAACGCCTACCTGGCTGCCGGCACCAACTGAACCGCTCAGGAACTCGTCCTCGAATACGTATGAGCTCTGAATACTGTTGATTGCACAGTTTGTCCAATAACCGCCTACATCACACTGGAAGAGGTTCTGATCAGCGTTATAGTACATTGCACCATTATTGTTGGCAGCAGTAGGTAGAGCGCCTCCCGTAATTGGTTGGTAGTTGTCTAGACCAAGTATTATAGGGTTTGTGGAGTGGGCAGTATTGCCTTGGCCTATAGAAACATCGGCGTTTGTTGTGGACAGCTCACCAATACCGGCGGAGCTTTGTATAGTTACGTTACCAGAGCTTGCTACGTCGAACACACTGGTTCCCAGGCCTGAACCTGTACCAGCGTGAACGTTGAACAGATCTGTTACGGCACCGGCGTTATCACCCTGTATGCTAAACGTGTTTCTGGTAGCATCCAGTTTAATAAGTGGTTGTGAGCTACCTGAGGCCGCATAAACTGATTGTAAGGACGGAGTAGTTACATTAACTAGATCGAACCAGGCAGGGGTTGAACCCTGACAACCACGCAAGGTGTTTGTTGTTGTGTTGTAAACTACTGCACCTGCAGTACATGTAGCTGGATCGCCGGCGCTGGAGCCAAGAGTAAGCTTCTGAGATCCATTAATTAACACGTATCCAGTGCCGGAAGTACCCAATACCAAGTTGGCGTTGCTACCACTTTGTAGTGTAATTTGAGCTCCAGATGTAGTTGAGCCCCAGATCGATGTAGCTCCGGCAGTTATAGTTATTTGACCTCCGCTTCCAGAGGCGATTGAAATGTTGCCAGCACCGCGACCAACCGCAACAGTACCACTGTTAGCGGTATAGTTGGCGGTGCTCGTGGCTGTATCGTAATAGATGAGGTTGTAGTTAGTGGAGCCACCGTTTTCGTAGACCTTGAGTTGGCGGTTAGTGGTGTCTACAACCAAAACGCTGGCACCAGCGCTGTTTTGAACCTGGAAGGCAGTGCCGGAGCCGGAGAAGTTCCTTACGATTACACCGGTGTTGTTGACTTGAACTCCGGTTGCACCACCTTGCAAGTTAACAACTGTTCCGGAGTTACTGGTACCGCTGGTAGCGTATGATCCACCTAGGTTCAGGGTTTGAGAAGCGCCGGTTGTAGTACCTGCATTGAAAGTTGTGGTTGTAGCTGTAGAACCAGTTGCTCCTAAGTTAACAGTGTTCGCAACACCGTTATTGCCGATGGCTACAGTGCCGCTAGCACCGCTATTCAAGTTCAGGGTACCCGTACCGTTTGAAGTTACAGTAAGGTTACTGTTTGTATTTGCAGCATTTGAACTAATAGTTGGGTTGTTACCTCCAAATGTCAGCGCTGTTGAAGTCAGGGTATCTGTATTAAAGTTACCTGATGCAGTAATGTTTCCAGTTAATGTAATTCCTCCTGTGCTGCCACCCTGAATTGTAGTTATTGAACCACCTACGGTTGAGCCGATAGTTACTAAGTTAGTGCCGGCTCCGGTAGGTGTACCATCAGCTATGTGAACCGTATTTCCACCAGCAACAGTAGTTGGGTTGGTAGCCACGTTGATTGTGTCAACGAAGGCGTTGGCGGTTCCTGTTGTATTACCGATGTTAATGCTACGAGCGGCTGCAGGCGCTACGTTACCAATGCCTATTAAGTTAACTCTTGTGTTGTTGCCAAGAGCCAAGCTAGCAGTTCCAGCTGTACCGGCGCCAGACAGAATGTTAACTGCAGTTGCTGCCGCAGTAGCGGAGTTCTCTATGTTGATAGTTTCGCCGGCTGTTGACTGACCAAATGTTAACGAACTAGTATTGCCAGTGTTACCAATGCTTACAGATCCTGCATTGGTCGTTGCAATGGTCGTTGATCCGCTAGCAGCAGTCTGAAGCGAGAGCAGTGTACCACCTTGAATGGTTGTTTGGGTAGTTGCCCCCGTGTTACCCACACCAATAGTTGTAGAGTTTGCTGTACCTAAGTTGACGGTGCCAGAGCCACTGGTGTTCAAGGTAAGAATGCCGGTACCGTTGCCTTGCAGGGTCATGTTAGCGTTGGTAGTGCTGTCGGTAATGCTGCCGCTGGCACCACTAAAGATTAATTGGGTAGCACTCAAAGTATCTGTATTGATAGTGCTAGATGTAGTTACAGCACCAGTTATACCAACTCCACCAGTTCCACCCTGAATCGTAGTCAGGGAAGTACCAGTCATAGAACCAACTGTAGTAGTGTGATCTGTAGCATTGTTAGCAAAGCCACAAGTTAGGGCCGTACCAGCGCCACACTGGATAGCTACAGTAGAGGCTGCACCGGTGCCGCCTATTAATATGCCACCACCGGTACCCTGGAGTATTTGTATAGCAGATGTAGAGTTGGTGCCACCATTGATCAAAGTCGTAGCCGAAGCACTAGTGTTGCCTAAGTTAAGGGTACTGGTTTGAGACGTAGTGCCAACCGACAAAGTGCCACCACTTCCAACTTGTAGGCTAAGCGCGGTAGTGCCTGTGCCACCCTGAATTGAAGTTACTTCCGACGAGCTAGTGTTACCAATATTAACGATGTTGGCTAGGCCAGAAGTACCAATTGCCAGAGTTCCACCGTTACCAGTCTGAATTCCAACCGCACTAGTACCCGTTCCACCCTGTATCAGGGTTTGAGTTGCAGCTGTAGTGTTACCAACTCCTACTGTAGTCGTGTTGGTAGTACCAACATTAACTGTACCTGCACCAGTTGAGTTCAAGGTTAGAATACCTGTTCCATTAGCCTGAAGATTGAAGTTACTGTTGGTGTTACCTGCAGCTGAAGTAATAGTTGGGTTAGCACCACTGAAGGTTAAGCCGGTAGCACTCAAAGTATCTGTATTTATGGTGCTAGACGTAGTTACTGCACCAGTTATACCAACTCCACCAGTTCCACCCTGAATCGTAGTCAGAGAAGTACCAGTCATAGAACCAACTGTAGTAGTGTGATCAGTAGCATTGTTAGCAAAACCACAAGAGGTAGATGTACCAGCTCCACACTGAATAGCTACAGTAGAGGCTGCACCGGTGCCGCCGATAACTATTCCGCCACCCGTGGCTTGAGTCAGCTGAATAGCCGTACTGCTTGTTCCACCTTGGACAACCGTGGTTGAGGCATTGGCATTTGAGCCAATCGTTACTAAGTTTGTACCCGTACCGGTAGGTGTACCATCGGCAATGTGTACTGTATTACCACCGGCAACAGTAGTTGGGTTAGTAGCGATGTTAATGGTGTCTACAAAGGCGTTTGCAGTACCAGTAGAGTTTCCAATATTTATTGTTCGAGCTGCGCTCGGATTAATATTGCCCAAGTCTATCTGGGTGGCCCTAGTATTATCACCTAACTTAAGTGTTGCGGTACCAGCCGTACCAACACCGGAAAGTATGTTCACCGTGGTTGCGGCCGCTGTGGCACCGTTTTCTAAGTTAAGAGTTTCACCAGCTGTAGATTGACCAACTGTAAGTGTGTTGGTGCTGCCGGTTGCACCTATAGTAATAACATCGGCGTTGGTAGTTCCAATATTTAGTGAACCACCTGCACCTGTTTGTAGAGACAATGCGGTGCTACCCGTTCCACCCTGTATCAAGGTTTGAGTTGCAGCTGTAGTGTTACCAACTCCTACTGTAGTCGTGTTGGTAGTACCAACATTAACTGTACCTGCACCAGTTGAGTTCAAGGTTAGAATACCTGTTCCATTAGCCTGAAGATTGAAGTTACTGTTGGTGTTACCTGCAGCTGAAGTAATAGTTGGGTTAGCACCACTGAAGGTTAAGCCGGTAGCACTCAAAGTATCTGTATTTATGGTGCTAGACGTAGTTACTGCACCAGTTATACCAACTCCACCAGTTCCACCCTGAATCGTAGTCAGAGAAGTACCAGTCATAGAACCAACTGTAGTAGTGTGATCAGTAGCATTGTTAGCAAAACCACAAGAGGTAGATGTACCAGCTCCACACTGAATAGCTACAGTAGAGGCTGCACCGGTGCCGCCGATAGTTACTGTACCGCCAGTACCCTGAAGGATCTGTACCGCTGTTGCGCCAGTACCACCATTAATTAATGTAGTCGACGAAGCACTAGTGTTTCCTACATTAAGAATACTCGTTTGAACGGTAGTACCTAAGGATATCGTGCCACCGCTACCAACTTGCAAGCCCAGGGCAGTGGTACCGGTTCCACCTTGGATTGAAGTTACTTCCGACGAGCTAGTGTTACCAATATTAACGATGTTGGCTAGGCCAGAAGTACCAATTGCCAGAGTTCCACCGTTTCCGGTCTGGATAGCTAGGGCACTAGTACCGGTTCCACCCTGAATGGTAGTCTGGACTGCTGCGGTGGTACTACCGATTCCAATAGTGGTAGTGTTAGCCGTTCCCAGACTTACTGTGCCAGCCCCTCCAGTATTTAGCAGCAAAGTACCTGTGCCATTTGCCTGAAGGGTCATGCCGGAGTTTGTAGTGCTAGAACTTATGACTGACGGGCTACTACCACTGAATGTCAGGGCATTAGATGCTAGAGTTACGCCATTGATTGCGCCGGTAGCAGAGACAGCACCGTTGTTGGCAACGGCGAAGGTGTCTGTACCTGACTTCTGAAGCTCAAGTATGTTGCCGGTGCCACTAGTCTTATTAAGGAATATAGACGAGTTGTTCGTACCATCTGTTTGAGCCGCAGTTGGAGCTAACTGAACAAATCCAGACGCGGTAGTACCGGCGCCATTCGTGAACTGCCAGCTAGGCGCACCATTTGTGTTGCTCCATATTAGTTCTACTGTAGAGCCATAGTTAACCGTAGTTGTACCAATTTGGAAATTGGTTGAACCAATGTTAGACAAGTATAGAATTCGTCCGTATGCAGTGTTTGATGTTGGGTTAGGAATTGATAGTGTTTGGCCGCCTGTGGTCTGAGCCACGCTAATTGAAGTGTATTTATCGACGGTTGCGGCAGCGGTGCCTATGGCTCCACCGGTGGCGAAGTCGGTCAAGGCCAGGGTAGATTCTACAGTTGCACCGTTGTTTGTAAGCACACCGCTGCCGGCAGCGTTACCAAGTACTGTGTTAGCGTTCCTGATTGTGAATGTTCCGGTTGTGCCACCAGTAGATATTGAGGTTGCAGCCTGGAGCATGGTCACAGTTGCCGCATTAGCGTTAAACAAGCCCAGAGTGGCTTGGTTGGTAGCGATATTAGCGCTGTTTAGGTTAATGTTACCTGAGCCCGCTGCAATAGTCGTGGTGCTTGTGCCGTTAGCACTACCAAAAGATGCCGTGACTTGTCCCGTTCCTGTCGAACTGGTGCCAATCGCAATAGTATTGGTGTTGCCGATGGCGGTAGTTGCATTACCAATGTTAATGGTTTGGTTAGTTGTGGCTTGACCCAGAGTAATAGCGCCCGTTTGCGAAGCGCCACCTACTGTTATAGATCCTGTAGTAGTAGAAGCACCTAGAACATATGTTGATCCGGCTACACCATCAAGGCTGTAGTTGCCGGTGCCAACTCGCTCAACTATTCCACTAGTAGAGTTAGTCGTGCCAATGTTGATTGTGTTTGTTCCAGTCGCACCAGCACCAATGTTTACCGTGTGAGTTACGTTACCGCCGGCGATGTAAGTAGTTGAACCGCTAGTGCCACCCAAGTTAATGGTAGTAGCATTAGCATTACCAAGGTTTACAATACCGGCTCCACCTGTATCTATAGTTATTCCACCTGTGCCACTCGTACCAATAGTTACTGCAGTGTTGGCAGTAGTTCCACCTTGAATATTTACTAAGGTAGCAGCCGTATTATTACCAATACCGATGGTAGTAGTGTTTGTTGTACCTAAGTTGACTGTTCCGGCACCTACGGTGTTCAAAGTAAGAGTGTTTGTTCCTGCAGCCTGAACAGTAAGACCGGCATTGGCAGTTAGAATAGTACTAGAACCTAGAGTCACTGTTCCCGAAGCAGCTTGCAGGGTAAGTCCGCCACTTGCGGACGATACTTGCCCAGATGCTCCACCAAATATTAACTGAGTACCACTAAAGGTATTCGTATTATATGTACCGGTAGCAGTAATATTACCGGTGTTGCCAACTGTGAATACGTCTGTGGCGGTCTTTTGTAGTTCAAGTATATTACCGGTGGCATTTGTCTTATTAATAAATATGGAGTTGTTGGCAGTACTGTCGGCTTGAGCTGCAGAAGGACCAATCTGTACGTAACCCGCACCAGTTGTGCTCGCACCGTTTGCAAATTGCCAACTTGCAGCACCGTTCGTGTTACTCCAAACCAATTCCACTGTAGTTCCAGTGCTAATTGGTGTAGTACCAATTAAGAAGCTAGCCGAACCTATATTAGACAGGTACAGAACGCGTCCATAAGTTGTATTAGAAGTCGGACTAGGAATAGACAAGGTTTGCCCGGTGGTAGTTTGAGCCACGCTAATTGACGTGTACTTATCTACGGTTGCGGCAGCGGTGCCTATGGCTCCGCCGGTGGCGAAGTCGGTCAAGGCCAGGGTAGATTCTACAGTTGCACCGTTGTTTGTAAGCACACCGCTGCCGGCAGCATTACCTAATACCGTATTAGCGTTTCTAACAGTAAACGTACCTGTAGTTGCACCGGTCGAGATTGAAGTTGCGGCCTGTAGCATGGTTACTGTAGCCGCGTTAGCATTAAATAAGCCTAATGTCGCTTGGTTTGTAGCAATGTTTGCCGAGTTTAAGTTAATATTGCCGCTACCGGCTGCAATGGTGGTGGTGCTAGTGCCATTTGCACTACCAAAGGACGCCGTAACCTGACCTGTCCCGGTTGAACTAGTACCAATCGCAATCGTATTGGTATTACCAGTGGCAGTTGTCGCATTTCCGATATTAATTGTTTGATTAGTAGTTGCCTGACCAAGGGTGACCGTACCGGACTGAGAAGCTCCGCCAATTGTAATACTTCCTGTGGTAGTAGAGGCTCCAATGCTGAAGGTGGAGCCAGTAACACCATCAAGGCTGTAGTTGCCGGTGCCAACTTTTTCAGCAATTCCGCTAGTTGAGTTTGTAGTACCGATGTTAATGGTATTAGTACCTGTGGCGCCAGCACCAATGTTTACTGTGTGGGCAACATTACCGCCGGCAATATAGGTGGTTGATCCACTCGTACCACCCAGATTAATGGTAGTAGCGTTTGCGTTACCAAGGTTCACAATACCAGCTCCACCGGTATCAATTGTTATACCTCCGGTGCCACTTGTACCAATTGTCACAGCTGTATTAGCCGTTGTACCACCTTGAATATTTACCAACGTAGCGGCAGTGTTATTACCAATACCGATGGTAGTAGTGTTTGTTGTACCTAAGTTAACAGTGCCTGCACCCGAGGTGTTAAGGGACAGAGTACCAGTTCCGGCAGCTTGAACATTCAAGGCACCAGCAGCAGTTAATACTGTGCTTGAGCCCAATGTTACAGTTCCCGAAGCAGCTTGCAGGGTAAGTCCACCAGCAGCTGAAGAAACCTGACCCGAGGCACCACCAAAGATTAACTGTGTACCACTAAAGGTATTCGTATTATATGTACCTGTAGCTGTAATGTTACCAGTGTTACCAACAGTGAAGGTGTCTGTGCCAGATTTTTGCAAATCTAATATATTACCCGTGCCGCTAGTCTTATTTATATATATAGAGTTATTGTTGGTGCTATCACCCTGTGCCGCACTAGGGGCCAATTGAACATATCCAGATGATGAGGAACTTGTGCCGTTAGTAAATTGCCAACTTGGAGTACCATTGGAGTTGCTCCAGATTAATCCGACTGATGACCCAGCTGCAACAGTTGTGGTGCCAATCTGGAAGGATGTGTTACCTATATTAGAAAGGAAGAGCAGGCGGCCATAGTTAGTGCTTGAAGTTGGCGCAGGAATTGTAAGAGTTTGGCCAGCTGTGGTCTGAGCAATACTTATTGAAGTGTAAACATCTACTGTTGCGGCAGCGGTGCCTATGGCTCCACCGGTGGCGAAGTCAGTCAAGGCCAGTGTTGATTCAACAGTTGCACCATTGTTGGTAAGTACACCGCTGCCGGCGGCATTACCAAGCACAGTGTTAGCGTTTCTTATTGTATAAGTTCCGGTTGTGCCACCTGTAGATATTGAAGTTGCTGCCTGCAACATGGTCACAGTTGTAGCTGTAGAGTTGAACAAGCCTAGAGTAGACTGGTTGGTAGCAATATTGGCGCTGTTTAGATTAATATTGCCACTTCCGGCCGCTATAGTCGTGGTACTCGTGCCGTTAGCGCTACCGAGCGACAAACTTACCTGGCCAGATCCGGTTGAGTTGGTACCCACAGAAATGGCATTTGTACTACCTGCACCAGTAGTGGCGTTGCCAATGTTAATAGTCTGGTTAGTGGTTGATTGGCCGAGTGTAATTGATCCAGATTGACCACTTCCACCTATAGCAATAGTGCCAGTAGTTGTAGAGGCGCCTAACACATAGGTAGATGAAGCTGCGCCGTCCAAACTGTAATTGCCAGTACCGACTCGTTCGGTAATTCCACTAGTTGAGTTTGTTGTACCAATACTTATGTTATTGGTTCCTGTAGCTCCGGCACCGATGTTAACGGTATGGGCATTGTTGCTATTGAATAGGTTGGCAGTAGAGTTAGAATCTATATTTACAGAGGCGCTCGTAGAACCAATGGCCACAGCATTAGAGTTTGTTGTACCAACGTTGACCGTGCCGGCTCCGGCCGTATTCAAGGTTAAGGTGTTTGTGCCTGCCGACTGAACCGTTAAGGCACCTGCGGCAGTTAAAACAGTACTTGAGCCTAAGGTTACAGTACCCGAAGCAGCTTGCAGAGTAAGTCCGCCACTTGCGGACGATACTTGCCCAGATGCTCCGCCAAATATTAACTGTGTACTACTAAATGTGTTCGTATTGTATGTGCCAGTTGCGGCTATGTTACCGGTGTTACCAACTGTGAATACATCTGATGCACCTTTTTGCAGCTCAAGAATGTTACCAGTTCCTGTCGTCTTGTTAATGAATATAGAATTGTTGTTCGTTCCGTCGGCTTGAACTGCACCCGGTGCCAGCTGAACGTATCCAGTTCCTGCTGTGCTACAAACGCCGGTTGCATTAGTTGTACAAACTGTTCCCGTCTCGGCTGGAAGGGTAATAGTGTAAGCATTAGTGCTTGGGTCAGCTCCAACAACTGTGATCGAACCAGAGTGCGCCGCTGAGTAGAAGAGTATCTTGCCATCGGTTGTAGATGATTTACCTAATATGAGCTGCTTATTGGTTGAATCACCCGTAATGTAGCTGTTACCGGCAGCATTCTGAATCTGGAAAGCTGTGGTTGAGTCACTGGTTGGTTGATAAACGGGTGTTGAAACACCACCAACAGGGCGGATGTTCACGCTAACTAAACCAGATGATCCAGTAGATTTGGTCGACGTCGCAGTACCAAGAATACCGGTTGTAGCGTTGTTATTAACCGTTACTTGCCCAGAAGTTGAGGAAACAACAAGTTGATCACCAATTGCAACCGCACCGGTGTCGGCTGTTACTTGATAGTTACCAGAAATGGCGATTGAAAGAGCGTTGCCAGAGGCAGTAGTAGCTAAGGCTACACCAAACACCCTGGGATCTCGAGCTGTGGTAGAGTCAATAACTCTTTGATTACCGCTATCGTTGGCTAGAACCACTACGTCGTTAGCAGTTACGCCACCGGTGCCAACTGTCTTTAACTTAGTTATATAGCCCTGGCCGGTCGAGTCTGAGCTTATTACTAGGTTCTGGCCTCTTACACTGGCGCTAGCATTAATTGAGCCGGTTACATCAAGAGTGTACTGGGGTGAGTTATTGGCTATACCTATTCTAGTATTCGTTGTATCAGCAATGAAAAGGTTGCTTGTGCCAGCACCATTTTGTATCTGCAGGAAATTTGTGGAATCGTTTCCAGACGTGGGTTGGAACTTAGTCTGACCGTTGTTGCCTATACTGAAAACGTTAGTCGTGTTCTTAACATCGAAAATATCAACTGATTGCCCCGAGGCAGCCTGAATAGTTGCAGCAACGCTGCCGCTGGCGGCGCTCTGGATGTTAAAGTTAGCCGTTTGCGTGCCCGAAGTCTGGTTCTGAATGTAGAAGCCTAAAGCCGAACAAGCGCCACCAGCGGCCGTCGTACAAACCGTACCTGTCTCGGCCGGCAATGTGATCGTATAGTTACTAGTGCTTGGATTGGCCGGAACAATCGTGATTGACCCTGAACTTGTAGCGTAATCGAATGCCAGCTGGCCAGTAATGCTCGATGGCTTACCCAGAATTAGCTGTTTGTTGGTTGAATCGCCGGTAACGAAGGCATTTCCGGCAGCATTCTGGATCTGGAAGGCAGAAGTTGAGTCGGCGGCGTTTCGGAATGTAGGTGAGTACTGCCCACTGCCTACATTGACCGCTACTGGTACAACTCCAGCGCTGCCACCAGCTTTGTTGCCCAAAGCGATACCAATAATTCCTGTGGTGGCGGAGTTATCTACGGTTGCTTGACCAGACGTAGTAGAAGTAACCAACTGATCACCAATGTTAACTGCACCTGAATCAGCATTTACATTTATATTTCCGGCTAGAACTACATAGCCATCGCTACCTGAGCTAGTGGTAGTGTTAGCGACACCGTAAATTCTGGAATCCCTTGCGGTAGAGGTATCTTGGATCTTAGCAGTACCACTGTTATTTACAATGATTACTGGATCACCAGTGGAAACGCCACCAGAACCAACTGGAACCTTCTTGAGGATTGTACCTGCGTTTGAAGCATTAGTGTCTATCTGGAAACCTTGTACTGATGTTACTCGACCATCCGAGTTGATCGAGGCAACAACGTTCTTCTGGTAGTCTTGGGCTTCAAATAGAGCCGAGTTCTGGCCATTAACACCTTGAACCACGATACCTTTATTGCTCGTGCCGTTAGTGGAGACTGCTACTTGAGCAGCTGAATCAGCAGTTGTTAAGTTGTTTACCGATAAAAGATTGCCCGGGGTGCTAGTGCCTATTCCTATTCGTGAGTTAATCGTGTCGGCAACGAATAAATTACTGCTGCCACTAGCATTCTGTATCTGGAAAGCGCTAGTAGAGTTAGCTGAATTCTTGAACACAACAGGGGAGGTAATTGTAGTACCAGGTAATTGAAGCGTATTAGTTTGGTAACTGGTCTGACTGCCGCTCTCGAGCTGTACGTCATCGATGTAAACTGTTCGGGCTGTACCGTCGTTTTGGGCGATCTTAAGGCTGACTAAGTTGGACGAGGTGGTAGCGCTACACACAATTCTGGTAAATCCAGAGGTGCTTAGAGTTTGTGAGGCTGGGCTGCAGGTATGGTTAGAACCGTCATTTAGGGTGACGGTAAAGCCGTTAGCATTCATAGCTGATCCGGGCATAACATCAAACGATACAAAGTAAGTTCCGGCAGCGACTGTACCTGTAAATGCATTGGTTTGAGCACCTCCGTTAGATGAGGTAGTAGTTAAATTCAGCGAATCTAGGCCGTCATAACTGTTTGATGCAGTGGTATTCTGCGAAATTGTACCCGGACTGGTCGCCACCCAGCCTGTCGCCGAATTAGAGAAGCTACCCGACTCAAAGCCCGGATACTTCAACAGATTGGTGGTAGCCGTATCGTTAATGTTTAACAGGGTGTTGGCGGCAGAGTTATTAACTTGAAGTGTAGAAGCGGAGTTAGTCGAAGCCTGGAACACATTTGATCCCGTCCAGGTTTGATTTGCGGCAAGTTGGCCAAACTGACTAGCCGTTAAACCACCAAGTTCGTAGGAGTTAAGGGCATAAATCGCCGATGTTAACGGTTGCATAGGCGTCATTTCGCCGTCCGGAGTACATGAACCAAAAGTTGTACAGACTGCGCTAGTACCGGCAACGTTCATGGACAGCCAAAGTGTGCTCTGGTTCCAGTCGATACTGCTGCCGAAAGGTGTAATCGACCCCAAATTAACCGATAAATAGCCGTTTACCACCTTAACGCCCTGAGTATTGTAGTTCAGGTAGTCTTCGGTCCACTTGAGCGCGCCCGATGGTGAACCTGTGGTGTCGCCAACAGATTGACCGTCACCATCCTGATAGATCTTGAACTCAATGTTGTAGTAGCCATCTGGAACTGTTGCACCGGCCGAGTTTAGCAGTCGCCCCTGGAAGTTAACTGTCTGATTGGTACCGGTAGAAGCGCTAACAGGTTTAGCAGTGGAGAGGAACAACGCAAAAAACACACCCAATAGGGTGCTTAACAGCAATAGCTTAAAGCCAGTCTTTTTCAGACCCAGTTCCATCTTTTTTATCTCTGTTTTGTTATTTGTTAGTGCTTAGAGACACACATTTTTATTTTTTGAGGTTTCTCTACTGGAAATAACTATAGTGTTTATGTCTTATAAAGGCAAGCGTTTTTAAGGTGTTTTTGCACAGTTTTACACAGTTGGTTTTGGAACGATCCCAAAGCCGGTTTGCTCGGGCGTTAAAGCCGTGTGTAGCAGAACGCGTTTTTCGCGGTACTCGCCAAGCCAAAAACTAACAATCATGGTTATAAGAATTGCATACAAAGGCCAAAGAACTAATAATTTATTCACGGGTGGTTTTGGCTTAGTTGAACCAGCCGTTCCGACTATACTTGGTTGACCATTTACAATCGCCGCAACAGATAAGAATGCTACTTGTTTGGAGCTATCGCTTGCCTGAATCGTGATGGTGTAAGTGCCAGGTTTTTGGTATATGTGGGAGGCATTAAAAATTGAATTATCGCTACGGGGTATAACTTTATTACTCGAATCTCCCCACTCCACGTTGACGGCAAACGGAGCCGTTCCGCCCAGGATTGTTATAGGTACATTTAGCAGTTGGCCCGGAAAAGTTCCGCGGTAAACTGCGTCGGTTATAATTAAAAGTTGGGCGCCGCTAAAGTTCAAAAAGCTTATTGGAGCTGTTTGCGGGGCTGAAGAATCATAGTATACGACCACAGAGTTTGAGATTGGCCCAGCTTGGTTAAGTGAATCGTATACTCGGGCGGTTAATGTATTCTGACCATACAGTAAATCAACCTGTGTAGAGTAGGTGCCGTTAGTGGCACAGGGAACAGAACCAGCAAAAATGTCGTTTTTATAGATTTCTACAAGCGTATTAGTGGGGCAAGTGCCGCTAACGGTTATGGGCGTATCGGTAAAATGCTGATTATTCTTTGGTGAACCTATAGTTGCAGCCACTTTGGGAGGTGCGGCGGGCATAATGCCAGTTAGACCAACAGAGCCAGCCTGTGGCGGCGGGTCGCTGGCTGACACGGTTGATATTGAAGTGCTAATTAGTAACACACCAACCATTACAACCATAACTAGCAGGGGCAAATATGATGTATGTTCGTGCGGCCGAAGTTTGCCGCTGTGTTTGTGGTGGCTTATTTTTAATTTAGAGTACACAGCAAGCACATTATACCATCCGTGAAAAGGTTATCAGGCATAACCGGTATCCGTAGAGGACTGTTTAAACCAAGGTAAAGTTAGATTACTGTCGTCGGTTCTTTTGAGATTGCTCAAGAACGTAGCGGTTGTAGCGCCTAATGGCGTAGCGGAGTATGAAGAACGCACCAACTAGGACTATGATTATGCCACCGATAAGCTTGAACGGAATTATCCAGAACGTAAGACTGGCCGTTAGAACCTTCTTACTAGAGCCGTATACAATGTGCAGATTGGCTTTATAGCGACCAAACAGCAATCTATTGCCTATAACGGTCTTATCGAGCGACTGAGTGAACTTACGTGAGCTTTGCGGTAATACGTTGCCAGGTGGCACGTTTACATTCAATGCACCGATCTTTTTGCCGAATGTGTCGGTAATAATAACTTGGCCAGCGGGCTGAACGTGCACGTTTCCAGTATTCTTAAGAACTTCAACGAAGTTTAAAGGACCAGATTCAAAGACTTTACCGGTTGAACCAGAGTGATTAACGCTGAATTGCTGCACTTGCAGGTTCTCTTGAATGTTTCCGGTTACAGTTAGAAGCAGTAAGGAACCTAGGCTAGCTGCTAATGAAACGCCACTACCACTAACAGATGGTGCTGTAGCAGTAAACCGAATTACTCCGTAGTGTCCGCCTGGACTAGCATTGGCAGGCACCTGAATAGTAATGTTCATTGATTTGATCTGCTTAGGCACTAATAGAAGGCTAGATGGAGGGCTCACCCAACCCTTGAGAGAATAGGGGTCGTTAACATTCGTACTGTTATCGAGCAGAATTTTTGGTGTACCATCTTGTCCAGATGCTACAAAGTCGTTTGCTTGACCTTTAACAAGTAGCGGTCCGCTTGAAACATCACGTATAAAGATTTGTGTATTAACAGTCTGACCTGGATTAACAGTTAAATATAGTACCGGAGGCGCAATTTCCAGCGCCTGGCCATTGTTAGCGGTATTTGTTCCAGTGGTTGTAGGTGTTGCTGCCGATACTAGCGGCGTGCCCATACCCATAACAAAGACCAGTAAGGCTGACCAGATAATTGTGAGGTTGATTCTTCTTTGCATATTCATTTAAAAGGTTGGGGTACAGATATAAGTTAATGTAGTTGTATAAGTTCCCACCGCTTGCGCACCGTTAGCATTCACTATATACGATGAAGTGTATATTTGCGAGTCTGTAGGCCCAGCTCCACTGTAGGCACTATCTGCCACGTTATTAGCACCAACAGCTGAAAACTTAAAGTTATCGACAGTGCCAAAGCCTGTAAGCGCCTCTCCTTTGTAGTTTGTACCGTTTGAAGATGGCGTTAGTGCAATTCCTACTGCAGGGGTAGAAGTTGTGGTTGTATTAACGGCGAGGTTCATACCGAACTGTGATGTACCCCTAACACCTACACCACCAGATGACATAGCTGTAACAGTGTTAGAGCCTGAGGTTAGGGTTGCACCGTATACTGCTATCGCATAACCCGTCACTGCATTGGTAGAAGCGGCCATCTGTGAAGTCGCCGTTGCCGTATCGGCTGGCGAGAAGGCTTGATTAAAGTTTATTGAACCAGATGTTGCCAGTGAACAGTCAGGAACGCCGCCAGTCGTACCTACAGTCGCCCCATCGCAGAATATAAGGGATTCAGGCATATAACCCGTTAGAACAATCTGATTGGCCGTAGAAGCGGCCACAGTGCCCGTATCTACCGGACTACCCGTAGCATTAGTAGAAGCAAAAGTAGAAATACGAACGTAAAACGGCGTGTTAGCTGCGGCCGGGTTGGTAACTGACGATAACTGATAGCTTAAGGACGTACCTGAGCTAATACTTGCAACCGTGCGAGTTAAATAAGGCGCGCCGTTGGTTGTAGTAACTATGCTAAACCCTGTGGCTCCAGATTGAGAGCTTAAAGTAGCAGAGGAGGTAGACATACTTCCGGGCATAACACAGGTTCCGCTAGCTGTGGTGCAGTACAGGAACTGTATTGAACCAACATTGTTAGTTGTGGCAGTTGTGAATTGGAAAAAATGCTTCACAACACCACCCGGAGCCGAGCCTCCATCCGTTTGAGCTTGGAGCGTTAAACTTCGGGAAGTTAGTTGTGCAGCAGACGCCACATTAGAAGAGAATAAACTCATAGACAAGGTCATTAGCGCACAAACAAATACACTAAGCCAGACTCTCGCCCTTCCACGTAAGTACATGGCTAAATACTACCATGAGCGTTTAGTGACAGTCAAAAATAATACAGACTATTTATACAGGGGCTGTGTGTATAACTTTTAGAACGTTGGAGTGCAGATATAAGTAAGAGTAGTAGTGTATGTTCCAGCAGGTTGGCTACCAGGGACATTAACTATATAAGAAACAGTGAAGATTTGGGCGTCTGAACCACCAGCACCACCATTGGCTGAGTCGGCTACACCATCGCCGGTTGTGAATTTAAAATTATCAACAGTATTATAGTTGGCTTTGGCTTGGCCGCGATAGTTCGTACCGTTTGCAGCCGGCGATACCTCGGCACCAACCGGCGTAGTTGAAGTAGCAGTAGTATTTAACTTTAGATTTAAACCGAATTGACTCGTACCATGAACGCCAGTGGTTGAAGACCCCATGGCAGTAACTGTATTTGATCCAGATGTAAGTGTCGCCCCATTAACGGTAATGTTATAGCCTGAACCGGCATTGGTAGAGGCTGCCATCTGCGAACTAGCCGTGGCTGTATCTGTTGGTGAGAACAACTGGTTGAACGAAACAATTCCTGGGGTAGCAGTTGAACAGTCGGGCACACCTATAGTTGTTCCTACTGTGGCTCCGGCACAGAACACTAAGGACTCGGGCATGGTGCCCGACAGAACGATCTGTGTTGCGGTACTTGCAGCAACAGTTCCGGTATCTATTGGACTACCAGTAACGTTAGTTGAGGCGAAAGTAGAAATTCTAACGAAGAAAGTTTGGTTAGGGGTTGTTGGGTTGGTAATGCTTGTTAATTGATAACTTACAGCGGTACCAGAAGTAATACTGGCTGCAGTACGGGTAATATAAGGCGCGCCGTTAGTTGTATTAACCATACTAAAGCCAGTTGCACCACTTTGTGTGCCTAGGCCAGAACCGGATCCAGACGTTGCTGTAGTATCTAATCCAGTTGGGGTAGTACAAGCTCCAGCCGCCAATGTGCAATATAAGAATTGAATCGAACCTACACTTGCCGTTGAAGGAACCGTGAAGGTAAATAGGTGATTAACAATACCTCCAGCTTTGGAGCCGCCATCAGTAGCGCCAGCTTGTAGAGTTAAGCTTCTAGAAGTAATCTGAGCAGCCGAAACAGGAGCTGTTACTGAGAACAGTGATATAGACAAGGTCATTAGCGCACAAACAAATACACTAAGCCAGACTCTCGCCCTTCCACGTAAGTACATGGCTAAATACTACCATGAGCGTTTAGTGACAGTCAAAAATAATACAGACTATTTATACAGGGGCTGTGTGTATAACTTTTAGAACGTTGGAGTGCAGATATAAGTAAGAGTAGTAGTGTATGTTCCAGCAGGTTGGCTACCAGGGACATTAACTATATAAGAAACAGTGAAGATTTGGGCGTCTGAACCACCAGCACCACCATTGGCTGAGTCGGCAACTGTGTTGCCAGGAACAAACCTAAAGTTGTCGACAGTGTTGTAATTTGTAATTGCCTCACCGCGATAGTTCGTACCGTTTGCAGCCGGCGATACCTCGGCACCAACCGGCGTAGTTGAAGTAGCAGTAGTATTTAACTTTAGATTTAAGCCGAATTGGCTTATACCATGTACGCCTGAAGTGGTCGCTGGCATAGCAGTTACGGTGTTACTTCCCGAAGTAAGCGTTGGTCCGTTGACTGTGATCACATACCCCGAACCGGCATTGGTAGAGGCTGCCATCTGTGAACTAGCCGTGGCTGTATCTGTTGGTGAGAACAACTGGTTGAACGAAACAGTTCCTGGGGTAGCAGTTGAACAGTCAGGCACACCTATAGTTGTCCCAACCGTAGCACCTGTACAGAACACTAAGGACTCGGGCATGGTGCCCGTTAATACAATCTGGGTTGCAGTACTAGCCGCCACATTACCCGTATCTGTTGCAGGTCCGGTTGTGTCGGTAGATGCGAAGGTAGAGATTCGTACATAAAATGTTTCGTTTGGCGTGCTTGGGTTGGTGATGCTGGTTAGTTGATAACTTAAGGCTGTTCCAGATGTAATACTGGCGGCCGTGCGACTTAAGTAGGGCGCACCATTAGTCGTATTAACCATAGTAAACCCAGTAGCACCGCTTTGTGTGCCTATACCAGATCCAGATCCGGAAGTTGCTGTGGTATCTAATCCGGTTGGGGTGACACATGCTCCAGCCGCCAGGGTACAGTACAGAAATTGTATTGATCCAATGCTTGCAGTAGTACCTACAGTAAATGCAAAAACGTGATTAACAACGCCACCAGGCATAGAGCCACCATCTGTAGCGCCAGCTTGAAGAGTTAAGCTTCTAGAAGTTATTTGCGCCGCAGATACTTGATTAGGCGGTACTAATAAGAAGGCAATAGCCCCCATAAATAGCAGAGCCGTAAGAAGCGATAACGACCTTGGTAATCTTCTTGTCATTTTTTTGTTTTGTTTTTTTATTTAGACTTTACGCTAGAATCTTACCAATTCTTACAGGCCAGTGTCAACTATTTCGCTAAAGCTAAATTGCAATCAACACGAATTAATTGTGGATAACTATTGTGATTAAGCTCACGAAAGTTAAATATTTCAAATTATTTAGTATGTGCCTGTACAAACTAATGTTTGGTCGCTCGTGTATTGTCCACCTGGGGTGAAGCTATTAACATTGACTATATAACTGATCGTGTAAGTGGTGTAACCCGAACTCTGACTAGCTGTGGCTAAGGTGTCGCCGCTAACGAACTGAAAATTATTTGCTGTGTTGTAACCCGTAGCAGCTGAACCAGCGCCAAATTGGTGATGATCCGGGTTAGCACCGAACGATGAAGGTGAAGTATTGGCTACCAGGTTAATGCCGAACTGCTCAGTACCGACTGTTGAGGTGCCTAAGGTAGACATGGCAGTAATCACGTGAGCACCATTAGTTGGCGGAGTACCCATTATTTGAACTACATAACCCCAGCTTGTGTAATTACTTACTTCGAAGGTTGAGGTTGCTACTGCCGCGGTACCGGGAGAAAAATTACCCAAGCTGGTTGAGGGTGTATCGACGGCGAAGGCCAGGGCTGGGTCGTTTGTTGTTTGATGCCCATTATTAATTTGCATAGTTGGACCGGCAGAATTCCCAATTCCCAAAATACCGGCTGTTTGCAGGGTTTGATAGTGCGCGGAGTGCGAGCCGTTGCTGCCGATTCCACCCAGAGATGTTTCTTGGAACTGGTAGTTGGTTGATTTTAAGGGGTCGGCATAAGCCACGGCAGCAACGGCGCTAATAGATATAACCGTGGCCACCATCAAACCCACCAATGTTTTTAGCATACTCATATTATTGTTGTTGAATACCAGGTTATTTGCAAGCCAGGTCTAACTAATATAATTAGAATCTCTTATATATAGTCATCGTTAAGAAACATCGTAATAATTCACTGGAATTGCTAACATCTAAGAATAAGGGTTATAATCGAATAAGAAAAATAAGGTGGAAACATAAATGGATAATTCGCCGCAGCCCCAGGCGAGCCAACAAAATACACAAGCTCCGGATGCCGAATCGTTGCAGCCCAGAACAGACGACACCCTGCAACAAACCGAGGTTAAAAAGGCTAGCGATGCACCATCTCCAAACGGTGGTCGTAAGCTTCGTCGTACAACCTATCGGCCAAGCCACAGGGCCACGTTTATTGGTCTTGCGGCAGTTATATTAATACTGGCAATAAACGCCGGCATATTGGGTTTGGTACTTAAAAAGAATGCCGCTAAAACTAACAGTAATCTGCCTAACGGCCAGATTACCCTGAGTAAAAGCGCATTAAGTAAAATAGGCGTAAACAGCGCTGCAGTTGGCGATTCAGGCGTTACCTTGGTTGTTGGGCCAAATGCCGAATTCAAAGGTAAGGTGACTATAGCTGGCGACACTAGTATTGGCGGCAAATTACAACTTACGAGCGCGTTAGTTGCGACCGATGCAAACCTTACCCAACTCGAGGCCGGGAATGCCTCTCTCAGCCAGCTGAACGTTAGCGGCAACAGCACTTTGAGCGCACTTAGTTTACGAAATAACTTAGCTGTAGCGGGTACTAGCCAGTTTCAAGGTGCAGTAACCCTTACTCAACTTTTAACAGTTAATAACAGTGCAAATGTCATCGGTAACCTTGCGGTTGGCGGTGTTTTGTCGGTAAGTACTTTTAGTGCCCGAAACTTAACCTCAACCAGCTCATTGAATGTTGGCGGCCACATTGTTACTGGAGGATTAAACCCGTCCGGCGGGTCTGGCGGTGCAGCTCTGGGCTCTAACGGCACCGCTTCGGTAAGTGGTAACGACGCCTCCGGAACCATTTTCTTAGGCATTGGTGTAAACGCTACCAGTGGTACGTTAGCAAGCGTGGCTTTTCGTAATCAATATGGAGCAATCCCTCGTATAACTATTAGTCCAGTAGGTAATATCTCGGCAGCTTGTACGTTTTATGTCCTTAACCCCAGTGTGGGCGGCTTTAGTGTCGGTGATTTCTGTGTCGGCGGCAACTCCGTAAACGGTGGATTATTTCACGGCTCTTATGCTCTGGACTACATAGTTGAGCAGTAGGTTACATATTTACGAAAAGTAATACTTCGTCGTCGCGAACACCAATTATGCCGTTATTAATTTTGAAATTGATTGAGTCTGATTCGGTTTCGATCACTACTTCGCCAGGGCTCATAACAGAGAAGAAATCGGCGTGACCCGGAAGAATATCGAATTTTCCAACCTTATTGGTGGCTGAAACTACCTTTGCCGTTCCTTCGTAGTAAATATGAAATGGTGCTCGTGCGACCACGCTTAGATCAGCGGCCATTGCGCTATGTTTCATATTTGTCCTGGTGTTCCTGATGCTCTGGTTCTGGTTGAGTCGTTGGAGCTAGAGCTTCTTTAGGCTCTTCCTCGTGTTTAGAGTGTTCATCCTTGGCTGAGTCAGTGCTGGGTTTATGCTCAGAGTCTTCTGCCGGTTTAGCTGGTTCTGCATTATCGGCCGCAGGTTTTGCAGGCTCCTCTTTGGCTGCGGGCGCCTGTTTAGCGTCATCGTCCGGGTTGCTAGTTAGTATTGCCTCAATACCATCTAGGGTTTGGTCGCGAGTAAAATACTCTCCCGGCTTACCCGTAAGGTGCTCGGCAACCGAGAAGTCCTGCGAGAAGAATTCAATTAGCTTCTTAGCTCGTTGGTAATCAACCCGGTCAGTAGGTGAAAGCTCACTCTCACCAACGATGGCAATAATGTTCTTAAGCGATTCGTATTTCTGCATAATCGCCTGAACCTTACCAACTAGTTCGTAATGCCGATCGCCAACTATCTGAGGCATAAGCAGGGAAGAAGTGGTCTTTAACAGATCAACCGCCGGGCGAATACCACTCTCTGCAACAGTACGAGAAAGCACCAGAACCGAGTCTAATTGCTGCTGAATAGCCTGCACAGCCGGGTCGCTCAAGTCGTCGGCAGGGATATAAACGGCTTGCACCGAGGTAATCGAGCCATTATCGGTCGAGCTTAACCTATCCTCTATACGCCTAAGTTCCGAGAATATCTTTGGCGAATAGGCACCTTCGGATGGGATCAAACCCAGATCGGTCGACAGCTCTGTTAGAGCCTGGATATGACGATAAATGTTGTCCACAAAGAACAGAATGTCGCGACCTTCTTCGTCTCTAAAATACTCGGCTGCTGTGGCTGCGGCAGGACCTACCATAGAACGAATTGCCGGCGTGGCATCCATCTGTCCAAAGAACATCACCGTGTTTTTTAACACGTCGGTTTCCTTTAGGGTTTGATAAAGTTCGTTACCTTCACGAATACGCTCACCGACACCACAGTAAATAGACAAGCTTTTTTCGTTACGAGTAACGTTATGAATCATTTCCATAGTTAGCACGGTTTTACCAACACCGGCACCACCAACAATGCCAATTTTACGACCTTTAACGAATGGTGTTAGAAAGTCGATAACCTTTAAACCTGTTTCAAGTAGCTCTAGCTTTTGGGCATCGCGGTAGGTCTTTATGCCACTGGCTTCACTTATAACTCGTCTTTGAGCGGTCAGTTTAGGGCCGTCATCGAGTGGTTCGCCAAGAGCGTTAAAGACGCGGCCTAATGTTTCTGGCCCAACCGGTACGCTTACTTTGCTGTTGCTGCGACTAATGGTCTGGCCACAGCGCAGAACGGGGCTGTTGGCTAAGTTAATACAAACGGCGGTGTTAGTTTTAAAGAAGCTGACTTCTAGAAAAACTTCCGGATGGTCATCTACAATCAGGAGCTCTTTTTCGACTGGTCGCTCACCCATAATCTCGATTTCCACATCTATACCCTTAAGCGACCTGATCACCCCAACTCTTGCGCCGGCCTGTATGGTAGTATCTTGGTTCATCGCTTATGGTCCTTTGAGTGTTTCTTCTTTTTGAGACCTACCATAACTTCACGCGATCGTCGGTCACTTTCAGATCTTTTTGATCGGTGATATTCCAGCTTGTAGTAATTGAGCAGCTCCCATGCCCGTTCTTTGGCGGCCGCCATTGCGTTAAAGCGACTGGCGTCTTGAGCCAACCCGGATTCCAGTATGGCCTGACTAAATGCCAAACGGAGCATAGCCGACTCCATAATGTCGGCAATTTCGTCTAGAGATGGCTCAAAGATGGTGTCTTGTGGGGTGATCACACGTTGGTTGCCAGAAGATTCCATGCTCATCTGAGCGATCGACGAAATTAAATCGATTTTCTTTATACCTTGAACTCCAAGCGACACGTACTCCTCGTAATAAATAGCCACCTTAGAATAGGGCTCAATGGCGTCCATCACCGGGGTGACGTCTAGATAACTTTCGCTCTCGGGTATCTGGAAAAAGCGAATGAAGGGTATACCACGCTGTTTGAGTTGGTTAGCACCATGAGTACCGAGAACGATTATGTCTGTATTAGTTTCATCGTAATCTTTAAGCATAGTTTCGATTAACCTCAGGTCTATGTCGCCGCTTAAACCAGCTTCGGCCGATATGATTACAAATAAGCTCTTACCGTTCTTGCCGTCATCTCGATTTGTAATTCTGGTTCTTGGGTCGACTCTAATTGAACTGTATAACTGCCACAGATAGTCAAAAAATTCCTTGGATAATTCAACTCGGCTCTTAACCTTGGCAACACGTGTGCTAGAAACACTTTCCATGGCACCGGTGAGGTTCTCGACTGTGCCAATTTGCTTAACTTCCTCATTGACTACGTTGGCTCGTCTCATTTTTTAGTCTCCTGAGTTGCTGGCTCTGGCTTGGCTGGTTCAGCAGTTTTAGCGGGTGCAGGGGCCGCAGGTGGAACATTTTGTTGTGCAGCTTTACCCGGCTTTTTAGCTTGCTCTAACTCCTTAGAATGCTTTTTGAGTAACTCAGCCGTGTACTTATCCAAATCATTTTCGTCCTTAATTTCTCCAGCAGCTTCTTTGGCAGATTTTTTGAGTTCATCAACATCAACCTCAACTTTGCCTCCACCTAACAGGATTGTTTCGAGCAGCAGCTGCTGCTCCATTAGCGTATGAAGTTCATCGGGTGGCTGGCTAAGTGCTTTGTATATTTGCTTACCAAGTAAGAAATCAGTTCCAGCCTGCATAGACAAACTGGCACCGAAGTGAGAGAACTCCTCAGCTTGAGAGTACTTGGCAAGAGCCTTGAACAGGCTGCCCGATAGCCTTTTCTGCCGAACAGTTTGAGCCTGACCACCAACACGCGACACCGATAGTCCGGCGTTTACGGCTGGCCTAATACCTTGCCTAAACACCTTAAGATCAAAAATTATTTGACCGTCGGTAATCGACATAATGTTGGTTGAAAGGTAAGCCGTAATGTCGTCGTTGGGCGTAATTACCACCGGTAGGGCGGTCAGAGTTTTATTGGTAGTTAACAATTTTCCGGCACGTTCAAGTAGTGAAGAGTGGGCATAGAACATGTCACCCGGGTAGGAGTCGCGGCCAGGATCAACCTCTTGAAGTAGCGAGAGCTGTCTGTACGCTTCAGCGTGCGAGGTAAGGTCGTCGTAAATAATAATCGTATCCTGGCCGCTGTTCCATAGGTACTCAGCCATCGCGCAGCCGGCGTAAGGTGCTAAGTACGACTGAGTTAGGGAATCAAATATGTCGGCGAGCACTACAATGGTGTGTTCCATGGCACCGCTGTTTCTTAGTTCGCTCAAAAGGCTTTCAATGTCGACCTTGCGCTTGCCAACTAACACGTAAACAACCACTCGATCTTTGCCTTCCTGACTGGCACTGAGCTGGCTCAAAAAGGTACTTTTACCAGACTTACTGTCACCTAAAATAGCAATACGCTGACCAAGTACAACAGGGAAGAACATATCAACCGCGGCAACGCCGCTAGCCAACTGTTCGTTCAACATGCTTCTGGCCATAATTCCCGGTGCCGCGTTAAATACACCTGATTTTTCACCAGTATTTATTGGGCCTTTGCCATCTAATGGCACGCCCATTGGCGATACAACGCGGCCAACCAGCTCTTTTCCAACCGGAACGCTCAGAATATCGTCTTCAACAACCACCAGAGTACCAAGTTTAATATTCTCTGAATCAATACTGAACAGAATTACTCGATCACCGGCAGCCTCACGAACCATTCCACGCTGCCCGTCTTCAAACAATATTTGGGCACCAAGACGCACGCCCTCTAGACCCTTAACATCCACAATGAAGCTGTTCACACCGACCACTTCGCCAGTTAAATTGTTGGCTTCCACAAGCTTCTGGAAATTTTGATTATCAAACACGGCGCAATACCTCTGGGAACAACTGCCGATTATCAATAATTTGCCGCCTAAATGACCAATCGTATATGCGGCTGCCGTATTTAACTACCATGCCTCCGAGCAGGGTTGAGTTAAATCGAAAATCAACTAAAACGTTTGGGGCAATCTGAGCCCGGCACCAATCCACCATTTTGTGCTTTAGCTCACCAGATGGCATGGCGGCTAAAGTGACGGTAATAAGCGGGCAAGATTTTTCGAATTCACTTAATTCCTCGAGCAACTCGTCGAGGCGATCCTGCGTAAGCGGCTTGTCGGCTGCCCAAGATTTAATAAGCGCCACTGTTTGATTAGACAACACAGGCTGATTCTCTGGAGTTGAACCATTAACCCTGAGCTTAATTGAGCTACTGTTATACCACTTGGCATAGGTTTTTACCTCAAGTACCATAGCCTTGAGATCTTGAGGCGACGAAATCGAGTTATCAAGTTTCAGACTCAACGCCCACCTCCTTAACAAAATCAGCTTTATGCTGCTCCAACATCGACATAAGATATTCAGTTTGATTGCCTAGGTCCACATTGTGCTGAAGTGTTTCCACCAAGAACGAAGCCATGGCATCGGCCAGCTTAGTATCGATATTTTTGACTAGTTGCTGCTTTTCGGCTTCTAGCTCTTGAGCCACCTGCGCTCTTATTTCTTCTTGGTGCTCGCTCACTTGATCGCGAATACTACCCAGATCTTTTTGCGCTTGTTCCCTCAGCTTAGCCAAATCTTGACGGTAGTGATCAACCTCACTACTCACAACTTCTGTCGCCAGTTTTTTAATTAAGTTGTTGATCTGATCAGATGTATTGTTTAGATCATCCTGAAGTTTTTTAACGGAATTATTAAGTGTGGCTTCAAACTCAGCTTCAGATTCTCGCATGAGTTTTTCTTTTACGGCCGGCGACATTCGCTCCGGAATCGGTTGAGCTTGAACAGATTTTGCCGTTTCAGCCTGCTTCTTCTGCTTTAGGTGGGCATTACCATGGCGTAGGGCAATGGCTGCCAAGAAACCAATCATAAAAACATCGAACAGTATGAACAGAAGAAAGAAGTTTATATGCGGCATGTCATAACCTCGTTAGTATCATGTAAATTGATATAACGGCCACCCCAAGTATTACTAGAACCAGTGCCGATAACTGAATAACGTTTCTATATACCGCCGCTTGCGACATTGGATTGCGGCCAATTGAGATTATGCTGCTGTGAATTAATGCGTAAACTATTCCCACCACAATAACTAGTGTAACGACAAAGATGGCAATACTGATAATAATCGGCAGGGAATTTACAGTTTTTCCAGCCAGCGCGTTAGCTATATTTTGAATAGCTTGAGGAATTAGTGTTTTGTCCGGTTGCTTAAAGTAGTAAGTAACACTTACCAAAACGGGGACTTGGCCTAAGTTGGAGGTTTGTTGTTGACCGTTTTTATCTTTGTAGGTCTGCTTGCTGGCCGTGCTGTTAGGAAAATTATCTTGGGCAATGCCGACAACTTTGGAGTTCTGAGTGGCTTTCATGCCGATGCCGCTAATTGGCGAGGCAGTGATTGGATCACCAGCTAATATCTTACCGTTTATGTCCGAAACCAGAACTTGCTCAACTCCGCTGGTAACAACCTGCACTTGAGTACCGTTTCCTGAACTGATCGATACCTGACTATCGCCAGCCCCAATCACAACGCCCAGTATGTTGTTAGCGTTCGAAGTGTTGGCACTAGTAACATGATCTGAAGAATTTTGTTGCAGACTAACTATTGTTCCGGCTTGCAGGCTGGTGTCGCTCAAGAAACTTTGAGAAATCAAAGTAACGGCATTGGCAGCTATTGGAACCATAAAAATTATCAGGAATAAGCCAAATGAAGCCCAGATTAACCTGTTCTTGAAGAGATTTTTTGTTGAGTTTGATACTCTACGGCCACTTCTGTTAAAAAGCAGTTTTTTCATTTTAAAGTCTTTCTCTATAGTCCTTGGTTATAATTATACCAAAATTCTTATGTTATGTTGACTATAGTGTTGTGTTGCCCATATCCTTGAAGCATGAGCAGATTGAAAAATCTTATGGTGAACCCCAAAAAACTAGCCGCTAATCAGCAAGGCTACACCGTACTAGAACTGTTGGCGGTAATTATTATCGCTGTTATTTTGATAGTACTGATAGTCTGGCGCTGATATAATTACTTTCCAGATATTTGCCACCTTAGCTCAGTTGGCTAGAGCGCCGCTTTCGTAAAGCGGAGGTCCGGGGTTCGAATCCCCGAGGTGGCTCCAGATTTCACGAAATTATTTAGGCGGGTATCGTATAGTGGCTATTATGCAGCCTTCCCAAGGCTGAGACGAGAGTTCGATTCTCTCTACCCGCACCATCAGTGCTACAATATTTTTAATAATTATGGCCACAACAAAGAAGTATTTTCACGACCATTTGGTGCTTTTGCTACTAAGCATTAACGTATTTCTGGCAATAGCCGGCAGCATTTTTATACTCGTTAGGCTGAGTACGAGCCACGGCAACGGTTATATAGTTCAGTATCGACCAAGCTTGGGCATTAATTCGTACCAGACGGGTAGCGTTTTAGAGATTCTAAGTTTTGTAGCATTTGCGATTTTAGTTTTGGTGGTGCACACCGTACTTAGCATGAAGGCCTACAATATTCATCGCCAGTTGGCTATCGTGATCTTAAGCCTAGGGCTTTTACTGCTAATACTCACAGTAATCATAGCTAATGCTCTACTTCTTCTACGTTAGGGTAGGCACAAAGTGACAGACCTCGAGATTCCTTACGAGCAAGACCGCAAAGGACATTATCGATTCTTCGAGATTTTACCCGGCTTCTTAAGCTACTTTCTAATCTTTTTGCCCCTAATATTGGCGCTTGTTAACGTTACTCTAGCGGTATTCTTCGTGCTCTTCTACTTATTGGCTTTCTTTGTACGATCACTTGCATACTCATCGCGGGCGATTACTGGCTATAACCAGATGAAGCAGCATCTCAAACTGGATTGGAATAATTTAGCAGCCGATATAGACGCCGGAATGGTGATCGATTCAAATAAATTCAACCGACCACGCTGGCACTTCAGCAACCTGAAACGACTTGGTTCCAGGGTTTACGATATACGTCCAAAGGAGCTGCTTCACGCCGTTGTTATTGCCACTGTTAACGAGAGCAGGGAGGTGCTCGAGCCGACTATCCAATCTGTTTTGGCATCTGAATACGACGTAAAGAAGCGTGTCATTCTGGTTATAGCCTACGAGGCTCGAGCCGGTAAAGAGGCCGAGGACAGGGTTAACCAACTTATAAAACTCTATGGCAGCCAATTCAAACACGCCATGGCCGTAAAACATCCTGCCAAAGTGCCAGGCGAGATTGTTGGCAAGGGCTCAAATATATCACACGCCGGAAGAGTGCTCGAGAAGTATGTAAAGGAACAAAAAATCGATCCTAAAAAGCTTCTAGTAACTACTCTGGATGCCGATAATCGCCCGGACAAGCACTACTTATCGGCGCTCAGCTACCTGTATTGTGTTGTACCTGACCCAGTTAAGGCATCGTATCAACCACTACCAATGTTCACCAATAACATATGGGATGCTCCTTCTTTGATGCGCGTAATTGCCACTGGTAATAACTTGTTTTACATTGTCGGCACGCAAAGACCGCACGCTGCTCGAAACTTCTCGGCTCACGCTCAGCCAATGCAGGCACTTATGGATATGAACTACTGGAGCGTGCGCACAATCGTAGAAGACGGCCACCACTTTTGGCGGAGCTATTTTCACTTCGATGGCGACTACCGAGTGTATCCTTTGAGCATTCCGATTTATCAGGACGCCGTGTTGGCCGATGGCTATGTTCGTACGCTGAAGGCCCAATTTGTACAGCTTCGCAGGTGGACCTACGGCGCATCCGACGTGGCCTTCATTGTCGATAAAGGTTTCTATAACAAAAACAAGGCCTCCAAGATCGATGTTTTCTCCAAATTTGTAAGATTGCTCGAGAGCCACGTAACTTGGGCAACCGGTCCGATCATGATCTTTCTAGCGGCTTTTATTCCGCCACTACTTGATCCGCAAAACCTGGCTGCTAATCAATTACCACTAATAGTTAGCCGGGTTCAGACCCTTGGCCTGATTGGTTTGTTAGTTTCGGTCTATGTTTGTCTGGTAACGTTGCCGCCACGGCCGGCGCGCTACAAGCGACATAGATCAATTTTGGCGCCAATAGAATACATTGTGTTGTCGCCGGTCTCCAGTGTGTTATACGCCTGCCTGGCGGCCTTTAACTCTCAGACCAGGCTAATGTTCAAGAAATACCTTACTAAGTTCGATGTTACAGAGAAGGCCGTTAAGACGGCATCAGGTAAGACTATCAGTACGGCCTCTGATCCTTCCAACTAGTATTTGTGCCTAGCGGCGTAGTGAACACTGGCCACTTTATCGAAACGGTTTAGAACTACTAGTGCAACCTGAGCTATTACAGACCTGGCAACGGCTCCTTTGCTCATATGAGGCCTCAACCTGTTAATTACAGACGAAGTTAAGGCTGTAGCGTCGCTTATGGCGGCTGGACGGTGCCCGACGCTATCATAGAGGCTCAAAAACAGTTTATCCCTCGAGAACGGCTCTAAACGCTTGCCGCCAATTTGCTGCACCGACCAGGCCGCCGCGTAGTCTATTACTTCCTCTGTTGTGAACAGAGCTCCGCACGCCTTACATTGCCGTCTGCGCCAAACCTGGTTGGACTGCCTTTGAGGCCGGGAATTTACAACAATTGTGTAGCCGCTACATTGTATACAAACCATGACTACATATTGACATACCGCTATTGTTTTGGCCAGTGGATAATAGTTTCAAATGTGGGGATAATTCTAATCAAATTTAGGGAGAATATGATCGAATTTTACTTAAAAAATGAGTTAATAATGTCTGAAATATTGCCAAAATAATGCCAAATAAAAACTCCCGCATCACTGCTAGTGAGCGGGAGTTCCACAGTTGTTCCTAGGTGATCTACTTGGTTGAAGCGGATACCCGGATACGTCTAATTCGATTCTGTGCTGGGTTCGAGGATATCAATTCCTCGTAGAACAACTTAAAGGCGTCTAATGCGCTTTTGTTACGAATACACTAAGTCCTCGTTTAACCGTTCAACTTTAGCAAATAAAAACATACTAGTCAATAATAAGCTTAAAAGCGCTAGTGCTTAAAAATTATCAATTATCTTGATACGGATTGTATTTTAACCTTGGTAATGATGCCAGTCGGTCAGCTAATTCCATGTATTCTTCGACTGGTTCGATATGTACTCCAGGATTGTAAAACCTAAATCTTGCCTCACGCTCTATGATTGAAAGACTCCCATCTCTGTAACGGCGAAGACCTTCTATAACAAAATGTCCTTCCAAAAACCATTGCATTGAAGCTAAACTCATATCTGAAAACATTTCTTCACGGGCCCTTTGAGCATCTAATTGATAAGTTTCCGTACTCATAGCAGTCTCCTTGCGCATCCTTATTCAACTTTGGTGGGCGATATAGGATTCGAACCTATCACCTCCGCAACGTCAATGCGGCGCTCTAGCCAAATGAGCTAATCGCCCTTAAGCTCTTACTAACAGGGTATAAGTTACCGCATTATGGGCTTAAAAACAAGCAGCGGGGTTATATGTCAGCCATGACGTTAAATCAAAGAATAGTTATCCCCAGCATTGCATGTAAGAATTACAGCATAATAAGGCTGGCCATATAGTACTAACCTTGCTATGCTATTCATCACAGGTGAAGTTTTGCCGAGATTGTTTTGCTCAGCAAACTTGCTAGAGAGGATTGAATGATATGCGAGGTCATTCAATCCTTTTTTGTTACCCGGCTATTCAAAGTGGTATAATTAATAGCGAGCAGAGACTTGGCCCAACCAGCCTGGGAGCTCCGCGGGAGTGACGACGACTAGCGTTATTAGAAGTCGTAAGAGTTTATGTCGAGGTGGAACCTCCCGTATTTAGGCGGGACCGAGACGCTGATTAAATACATTGCGAGAGTATTTAATCCGGGCGTCTTTTTGTTTTTAAGGAGTAAAATGAGTAATAACGACGATTTACAACCAATGCGACACAGTTTGGCACACATTATGGCTACGGCCGTACAAAAGTTGTGGCCAGAGGCTAAGTTCGGGGTTGGACCGGCCGTGGCCGATGGCTTCTACTACGACATCGACCTAGGTGAAGCCAAGATATCCGAAGAGGATTTTGAGAAGCTTGAGGCCGAGATGCGCCAGGTTATAGATCAGAATCAGCAGTTTGAAAGGCTTGAAAAGCCTATTGATGAGGCCATTGACTGGGCCAGGCAAGCTAATCAGCCGTATAAAGAGGAGCTGCTTAACGACCTCAAAAGAGCCGGCACAACGGTCGCTAAAAATCTCAATGCCGAGGAGATGGGCACGATAAGTCAGAGCGATTCTCAAACCGACACGGTGTCGTTTTATAAGAACGGTGAATTTATTGATCTGTGCCGTGGCCCGCACGTGGCGTCAACCGGCGAAGTAGGCGCTTTTAAACTGATGCGCGTGGCTGGTGCGTACTGGCGAGGCAATGAGAAGAATACTCAAATGCAAAGATTGTACGGCGTGGCCTTTGCCAACAAAGACGACCTCGACACTTACCTGAAGAGACTAGAAGAGGCAAAACTACGTGACCATCGTAAGCTTGGTCAAGAATTAGATTTGTTCCTGTTTTCTGATCTGGTGGGCTCCGGCCTGCCGCTGTTTACACCTCGTGGCACAGTTATGCGCGATGAACTGGCAGCATTTTCTAACCAGCTGCGGCAGGCCTACGGCTTCGAAAAAGTTTGGACTCCACACATTACTAAGAAAGATTTATACGAAGCTAGCGGACACTGGGACAAATTTGGCGAGGAACTATTCCTAGTCAAGAGCCAAGAAACAAGCGATCAGTTGGTGTTAAAGCCCATGAATTGTCCGCATCACACCAGAATCTATGCTTTTCAGCCGCGTAGCTACAGAGATCTTCCGGTTCGTTATCTGGAGACCACCACAGACTACCGCGACGAAAAAACTGGCGAACTTGGTGGGTTAAACCGTGTTAGGGCTTTAACCCAAGACGACAGCCATGTTTTTTGCCGTCAGGATCAGATTGAGGAAGAGATTAACAATCTATTAGCTGCGGCTCACGAATTCTACATAACCGTTGGCATGGATTTACGGGTTCGATTAAGTTATCGAGACGACAGCGATGCCTACCTAGGTTCTAAGGAGTTATGGCAGACTGCTCAGGAGCAGCTTAAGGCAGCTGTTGTTGCCAATAACTTGGATTACTTTGAGCAAGATGGCGAAGCCGCTTTTTATGGTCCTAAGATAGACTTCATGGCGACCGACGCCATTGGTCGTGAGCATCAAGTTGCGACAGTTCAGCTAGACTTTGTTCAGCCGGAGCGCTTTGGCTTAGAATACGCTGCCGAAGATGGCACTAAACAGCAGCCGGTTATGATTCACTGTGCCCTAATGGGTTCAATTGAGCGATTCTTATCTGTTTTTATAGAACACACGGCTGGGCGTTTCCCGGTATGGGTGGCGCCGGAGCAGGTAAGACTCATTACCGTTAATCAGGAAGACGTAACGGTTGATTTTGCTAATAAGATCCTTCATCAAGCCAAAAAACTTGGTGTAAGACTATATGTAGATAACAGCAACGAGTCGGTGGGCAAGAAGATTAGGGCGGCTGAAGTTGCCAAAGTACCTTACTCGGTGGTGATTGGTGAAAAAGAGATTAACAGTGGTCAGGTGGTACCTAGAATCCGTAAAGACATGATTGTTAACGACGAACAGGCCTCTATGGAATTTGAGCATTTCCTAAAAACGGTTTCCCACGAAGCCAAATCCAGATCTGTTAAAACCTCACTTTAATCTGTTAGACTAATCAAATGAGCAAGCCGGTAGTAGCAATTGATCTAGACGATGTTTTAACGCCCCACTTTGAGGGATTAATTCAATGGTATAACGCAAAATATGCTACAAACTTAACGTTGGAGCATAATCATCCTACAGATCCTACACCTTGGGGCACGGAATCTGTTAAAGAAGCCGTTAAAAGAGTGCATGGGTATTTTGATACTGAAAACTTCAAAAACGAGCAGCCATTTGAAGAGGTTACTAGAGTGCTAGATCAACTAAGCAAAAACTTTGATCTTGTAGTAATTACGGGCAGAGATCATATGATTGAAGACATTACTTCAAAGTGGCTAAAAAAACATTTTCCGGATATTTTTAACGATGTTCATTTTACCGCGCAGTATAGCCTTCAGGGCAAATCACGTTCTAAAAAAGACGTGGCGTTAAGCACTAACGCATCGTACTTAATTGACGATAATCTCGAGGCTGTCATTGATGCCAACTCGGTCGGCATAAAAGGAATACTATTTGGGAACTATCCCTGGAACAAGTCCAATAAGCTTCCTATCGGGGTTGTAAGATGCAGAGACTGGTTAGAAGTACAGGGATATCTTAATAATGCACAAAATTGAGATTGGTTTTAGGCAATTGGTTGAGAACATAGTCAGGCAGATTCCTCGCGGGAGGGTAATGACCTATGGCCAGCTAGCGGCGCTGGCGGGTAACCCCCAAGCCGCCAGAATTGTGGGCGGAATTGCTCATTTTGGTGATCCAAGCTTGCCTTGGCAGCGGGTAGTAAATAGGCATGGCGGCCTAGCTAGTGGCTATCCAGGTGGCCGCAAAGGGCACAAAAAAGCACTCGAATTGGAGGGCGTGAAGGTGTCTGAAGACTACAAAATTAATGTTCAGGAGCTGCTCTGGTGGCCAAACATAAAATAAGTCCTCTGTTGGTGATCGTAGGCGAAACCGCCTCTGGTAAGTCGACCTTAGCGTTGCAGCTAGCACAACGATATTATGGTGAAATTATTTGTGCTGATAGCTGGACTGTGCGTCGTGAAGCCAATATTGGCAGTGCTAAGCCGACGGCCGCCGAGCAGGCCTTGGTTCCACACCATTTATTAGACGTTGCAGGTCCAAACGAAGACTTCACGGCGGCTGTCTTCAAACGTCTGGCTGAGCGGGCTATAAACGACATTGCCAATCGCGGTAAGCTTCCAATTATGGTAGGTGGCACGGGTTTATATATAGACAGCGTGCTTTTCGACTATGGTTTTTTACCGGCTGGCGACAGACAAGAACGGCAGAAACTTAATGCCATGACCAACTCGGAATTAATAAATATTATTAATAACAGAGGTCTGGATCTTACAGGAATCGATACCGGTAATAAGCGCCGACTTATAAGACTAATAGAAACTAATGGGCAAAAACCAACCAAAAAACCAATCAGACCAAACACTCTAGTAATCGGCATAAGGGTAGACAAGCAAGAACTCGAACAAAAAATAAATGACCGTGTAGATAAAATGATAAAGGACGGCTTAGAAGGCGAAACACGAGCACTTGTTAGTAAATATGGTTGGGATTGTGAAGCCTTGAAGGGCGTTGGTTACGCTCAATGGCGAGGCTATTTTGATGGTCAAGATACTCTCGATATGACTCGCCAAAAGATCATTAAAGCTACTTTAGACTTAGCCAAAAGGCAACGCACATGGTTTAAGCGAAATAAAGGTATTCAATGGATAACTACCCCAGTAAATCATAAGCATATTGATGAGATGATCACAACGAATCTAGACTCTTTTATTCACTATTGAACCAATGTTTGATACACTTTAGTCATGGTTGAGCAACTCTTTGGGTCAAAAACACGCGTTAAGCTTTTACAGCTTTTTTATAGTAATCCAAACCGCTCATTTTTCGTACGCGAAATCACTCGCAAAATCGACGAGCAAATTAATTCCGTACGACGTGAATTAAGCAATTTATTAAGCATTGGCATCATCACGTCCGACAACAACAATAACAAGCTTTATTACGAGGTAAACCAGAAGTACGAGTATTACGTACCTTTGCACCAGATTTTTGGTGGCGGGGTAAAACCGGTCAAAAAAGATAGTGGTGATGACCAACAAATTTCCGATGTAGACTCAGATTTGCGAGCTGTTGGCCACATAGATTTAATAGTTTACACCGGTCAGTTTACACGAGACGAGACTTCCGGAGTCGATATTCTAGTAGTTGGCGAGGTCAATCCGAACGCCCTGCAGAAATATGTCGACGAGCTTGAGACCAAGGAGAACAAGAGTTTACGCTATGCTGTAATGAGCTTGTCCGATTTTAAATACCGTCAACAGATCCGCGACCGCTTTGCGACATCGATTGCACAATCAAAAAAGCAGGTACTCGTAGACACCTACAACCTGTTAAGTGACGAGCTAGAACTTAAAGAACTTGAAGAACAACAAGAGGAGGAGACAGAAGACTAATGGATATTCAGTTTCATGGCGCGAATTGCTTTAGCCTAAGCCTAAAGGGTGCTCGAGTGGTTATAGACGATAATCTTAAAGAACTCGGTGCAAAATCAGTTACCAAGCCTGATGATGTTTCACTTTACACCGGTCCACGTACCGAGTCAGCATCGGGCAGGTTAATTCTTGATGGCCCAGGTGAGTACGAAGTATCCGACATATCTGTTATTGGCATACCAGCTCGAGCTCACGTAGACGAAGCTGGCCTGAATGCAACTATGTTCAAACTGATTGCCGGCGAACAAAGCGTACTTTTTACAGGTCACATTTACCCGGAGCTCACAGAATCTCAGCTCGAATCAATTGGCATGGTCGACATACTGGTAGTGCCTGTTGGAGGTAACGGCTACACAGTAGATCCGGTTGGTGCGTTGAAGCTAATCAAAGACATCGAGCCCAAGCTTGTAATTCCAGCTCACTATGCCGACAAAGCACTCAATTACCCAGTTCCACAGCAGGAACTTTCCAATGCCCTCAAAGAACTCGGTATGGAACCAAAAGAGACCGTTACAAAGCTTAAGCTCAAGCCGGGCGAGCTTAGCGATGTGACCCAGCTTATCGTTATCGAAAAATCCTAAAAAAAGAACCCTGTTAGGGGTCTAAACATGCAATTAATAATCTAGACTTACTTAGTCTTGGCAGGAACAGGGGTTAAAAGACCCTTTTTCTTGAGGGTGCGAATTGCCTGGGTGCTCAGCTTCATAGTGACTTTCTTACCGTCGACCATGAGGGTCTTAGTCTGTAAGTTAGGCTTCCAGACTTTTTTGGTGTGGCGCTGCGAGAAACTAACGTTGTTTCCGTATTGCTTGCCTTTGCCGGTTAGATCACACTTCTGCATAAGGTGTTATTTTAGCGAATTTTGCCTCTTACGTCAACCGTCTTAGTGCCTAAAGCGTGTTTTTAGATATATACTATTAAAATGTTTACCAATCTGACTCCCGTTGAATGGGTTTTTGTTTTAGCGTCGCTGATAATTTCGTTGGTTATTCACGAATTCATGCACGCCTATGCCGCACACTTATTGGGTGACACCACAGCCCAAGATATGGGGCGTCTTAGTCTGAACCCGCTTGATCATATTGACCCATTTATGACAGTTATTTTGCCGATCATTACCTTATTGGTGTTTCATTTTCCGGTTTTGGCAGCAAAGCCAGTGCCATTTAACCCCGACAGGGTAAAATTCGACGAATTTGGTGCTGCTATTATTGCTTTCGCAGGACCTTTGTCTAATTTTGTTCTAGCCTTTATTGGTGCGTTGATTATTGGACACGTAAGACTTGATCCGACTGTAGGCACCATAGTTTTAGATTTTATATATCTTAACGTTGTATTGTTCGTTTTCAACCTGATTCCTATCCCACCTCTTGACGGCTCAAGGATTCTTTACGCCTTTGCGCCAGAAGCTCTTCAGGACTTTATGAGGTCGATTGAGCCCTACGGTTTGTTCATAGTTTTCTTTCTGGTGTTCGTTGGTGGCCTGCAAGGAATACTCGGAAATTCGATTCAATTTGTGATAAATTTATTGCCCGGAGGCGGTATAATATAGCTGGCTGGGTAGGGCAATCGCCCCTGGTCGAGTGAATGATTATCTGATACTAATCATTAGGGAGTCCAATATTTGTGTTTGGCCGAGGCCGGACCGTGCGGACACCCACCTGGGATCCCTCAGGTGATCGAACTCGATGCCCAGCTATTATTATAGGTGGCATCTTTTGTGTACGACGCTTCGCCCCAGGTCGACAGAAAGTGCCACTGGCACTTTTCGGGGTGTAGCGCAGTTGGTAGCGCGTACGGCTGGGGGCCGTGAGGTCGCAGGTTCAAGTCCTGTCACCCCGACCACAAATCTTGAAGATATATCGTTATACATAAAGTTGACTATCTAACCTGTTAAACTGTAAATAATACTTGCAAAAGTTAGCAAATTATGCTAAAATAGTCCGGTAATGGAACCTAAGCCAAGACAATTACCAATTTTAGGTATTGCCCCATTTGACCCAAGCTTAATTAAGTCTAATCTCGAAGGTGGATTGATTTTTCTTACTCCTATAAGTGAAATTAATGAATCCAATACTCTAAATAGGTTATTGCCCTTAGGTTACGAAATTGACCGTTTTAATAAAACACCAAAATACGGCGACTATTTAGATCCTTACATTAGTGATAAGGAACTTCTAGGGTATAAAGTTAACCCATCTAAACAATATAAAGAATTCAAATTAGAAAATACTGAAAAACCACACATTCAAGAAGATCTTCTAGGTACAAATCTTGCCAAATTTATTCTTAAGGATATTGCAAAAACTCCATTAAATTATGGTTACCAAACAAACAGTAAATTCCCCCAGCTTCCACTACCCCCGTTATCTCTACCTAGAATAAAAAGAAGCCTTGGACTAAATTCAATTTTTGATCACGATAACGACCTTAACCAAACAAAACCCGAAGACTTACCAGAGATGGCATTACCAATCTTGGAGTTCATGGAAGAAGTTCAGCCACATATTGTAATAGGTTGCGATAGGGGTGGGCGACTATTTGGTCTGGCCATGCACGCTGCATGGAGGCAAACTAGAGATGGCGAGCCTTTCCCAACACTTGATGGCAAACTTCACTTTGCAAGAATTAGTAAGTCCGAAGATCTAAGTATTATGCAGGATAAAGTTGACCAGATTATAGAAATGAGCAAGCAATTAGGTACACAGCGTGGCAATCAGCTCGCGGACGGCGAACAGCTACGTGTGTTATTTATTGACGACTGGGTAATAGGCGGTGGTACCATGCGTCTTGCGCAAAGGCTAATGGAGAAACATGGTGCTCAAACCTACTTTGCAGTTATGTGCGGTGAAGGTGCTGACGCTACTGGGCATGAGGTTATGAATAGTTTTGTAAGTTGGCATGACCACCCTGAAGAAATTGGTGTTAACTACTTATCTTCTGTTCAAGAGAATCCAGATGGAACAATAGCACAGGAGCAGAAAGCAGTAGCTGTAAGAGGTCTAAAGGCAATAAAAAATCGCCGGCAAATACATATCGCAGCAAAGGCCTTGAGTCCAGTACGAGAATTAGAAAAAGTAGCCTAATAAATTATTCTAAGTTTAAGAATTTAATAACAATAACTATTGTCAAACTTTGTCATTTAGGGTAGGTTTAGATTATGAGCGCATTGAACATAACAAATACCGAAGCATCACTTTTAGGTATTGCCGTAATTTGGGAATTGTTCTGGAAGGGCTTTGCTCTCTGGAAAGCTGCCCGTCGTAACGAC
>Ga0265327_10000832_pt1 | contig 46274 bp, 45 predicted proteins | sample 41621metaG_FD_202089 | JGI IMG/M metagenome (GOLD analysis project Ga0265327, IMG submission 202089) | Rhizosphere microbial communities from Carex aquatilis grown in University of Washington, Seatle, WA, United States - 4-16-21 metaG | ecosystem: Host-associated > Plants > Roots > Rhizosphere... | reverse complement strand
GGTAACACAAGCCCGGTACACATGACATATCAGGTAGAAACACCGAGTAGAAAGGCCGGAGATGACAATCGTGGACGCTCGCCCTCGACTGAGGCGGTACCAATACGTGTGGTCGACGGTCTGTGCGATGGATTCGCTCACCCCGGGCCGGGGTGCTGCGGTTCTCCTTCCGGATGATGTGCAGGCTGCCTTGTTTCTGCTGCCCAGTGGGGAGCTTTACGCAGTCGGTAACATCGATCCATACGGTCAGGCCGCCGTCATGTCGCGCGGTTTGACCGGTGACCGTGGCGGGGAGCCGACAGTGGCATCGCCACTGCTCAAGCAGGTGTTCTCGCTTATTGACGGGCGTTGCCTCGATGATGCGTCGCGCCGGTTGCCAGTCTTCGAGGTGCGGGTGATCAATGGAAACGTCGAAATCGGAATGCTCAGGAGCCGACACCGGAACGCGGTCGCCGCGTAACGAGCAAGAGCGTCGGCTCGACGGGTTCACGATCGGTGTCACTGCTGCGCGCCGTTCGGAGGAGCTGATCGCGCTTTTGGAGCGCCGCGGGGCTGCCATTGTGTATGCCGCGGCCATCCGCATCATCCCGTTGGCCGACGATGCCGAGCTTCGGCAGGCCACGGAACTGGTCATTGCCAACCCGCCCGATGTGACGGTGGCTACCACCGGAATCGGCTTCCGCGGCTGGATCGAGGCCGCCGACGAATGGGGTGTGGCCGACAGTCTCAGGTCTGCGTTGGAGTCCGGGCGTTTGGTGGCGCGCGGACCCAAGGCCACCGGAGCGATCCGTCAAGCGGGGCTCCGTGAAGAGTGGTCGCCCGCATCGGAGTCGTCGGCGGAAGTTCTGGATCGCCTGCTCGAAGAGGGTGTCGAGGGTCGGCGTATCGCCGTGCAACTCCATGGTGCCGCTACCGAATGGGAACCCATCGCCGATCTGTGCGAGGCGCTGACAATCGCTGGTGCACAGGTGATCCGGGTGCCGGTGTACCGCTGGGAACCTCCGGAGGATCAGCGGCCGATGGACCGGATGATCTCCATGGCGATCAACGCGGAGCTGGACGGGATCAGTTTCACGAGCGCTCCCGCAGTGGCCTCGATGCTTGGCCGTGCCAAGGCAACTGGTCGATTGGATGAGTTGTTGGCCGCGCTGCGGGCCAGGGTCGCACCGCTGTGTGTCGGGCCGGTGACGGCTGCGCCGCTGGAGGTACTGGCCGTCCCGACGACGCAGCCTGAACGGGCGCGGCTGGGCGCGTTGGCCAGGCACATCGCCGACGAATTGACCAGGCGGGCGCCACGTTTCCACGCGGGCGGGCATATCGTCAGTGTGCGCAGCTGCGGGATCGCGGTTGACGGTGAAACACGGCAGATCTCCCCGGCGGGTATGGCGCTGATGAAGCGGCTGATGGTGCGTCCCGGCCAGGTGGTGTCCCGCGAGGACCTGTTGGCCGCGCTGCCCGGAGGCGGAGACGACACTCATGCCGTCGAGACGGCGATGACCCGTCTGCGGGCTGCCCTCGGTGCGCCGAAAGTGATTCAGACAGTGGTGAAGCGGGGTTACCGGTTGGCGATCGATCCGACCACGATTGGGGAATGTCATGGCTGAGCTGGTACTGGTCGCCCACGGAACCCGCTCTGTCGCCGGTGTGGAGAACATCGCCGCTCTCGCGGAGGCGGTGTCGGGACGTGTCGGTTCGGTCCGGACCGCCTTCGTCGATGTGCTGGGTCCGACGCCATCAGAGGTGCTCTCGACGATCGATGGCCCCGCGGTGTTGCTTCCGGCCTTTCTGGCATCGGGATACCATGTGCACCAAGATATTCCGCAGCACATTCAGCTGAGTGGGCATCCCGACGTGGCCGTCACGCAAACGTTGGGGCCCGATCCGGTGTTGGCCATGGTCATGACGGAGCGGTTGCGCGAGGCCGGGTGGTGCCGTGGTGATGCGGTAGTGCTCGCTGCGGCAGGATCTTCGGATCCCGGTGCCCGCCATGAGGTCCACACCGCGGCCAGCATGTTGGCACGCCACACCGGCCCGGTAAAGGTGGGCTACATCGCGACGGGGGAGCCGCGAGTGTCCGACGTGGTCGCGGAACTGCGCGCGACGGGCCGGCGCGTCTTCATCGCGTCGTACCTGCTGGCGCATGGGCTGTTTCAGGAACGCCTCACCGAAGCCGGTGCCGATGGTGTCGCGCAACCGCTGGGTGTACATCCCGAGATCGTGAATCTGATGGTGCGGCGCTTCGCCTCGGCCGCGGTGGTGGCGGGTGCGCTAGAAGCCGTGGCGGACATCGCGTAGCGCGATCCGTCCGTCCACGGCCAGTACGCCCTCGGCCCTGAGCAGTTCGAGCTGGCGGGTCCGGATATGTGGTGCGGGGCGCCCGCTCGCACCGATGACGCGATGCCAGGGCAGATCCGCCGAGTCGGTGCGCATAATCCAGCCCACGATCCGTGCACTGGAAAGTCCTGCGGCGTCTGCGATATCACCGTATGTGGCCACTCGCCCGGCCGGTATGGACGCGACCAATGAGCGCACGAGCTCGACTTGTTCCTCGGTGACGGTCGCCATGATTACTCCAGGTGTGACCGTATCGCGGCGGCGGTCTCGGTGGGTCGGGATTGCGACACCATGTGATCGCAGTCGATGTCAATCAGTTCGAACCGGTCGCCGAGCGTGGCCCGCAGAGCATCCAGCAGTTCGGATGTCACATAGGCGGGCGAGGTGCGCGTGGCGCGTAGCAGGGTGACACGAATGATGTTGGCGGGTAGCGAAATATCGCGGGCCAGCTCGCTCCACGCGGTGACCACGGCGGGCAGATTCATCCGCCAGCCCCATCGGCCGTTTGGCAACGGGATCAGGTGCTCGTCCAGTTCGGCTTCGATGACGTGATCCGGTACGTCCGACCACGCCCCTGCGACCTTGTCCGACTTGGCCTCGGCACGGTCGGTGTAGTCCGGGTAGGCCACCATCTGGTCGGCAATCTGCCGCATCCAGTCGCCGTCCAATCCGATTGCCGGGTCCAGCAGTACCAGCGACTTCACCAGGTCGGGCCTGCGTGCCGCGAGGTGCAACGCGGTGGCGCCGCCAAACGAGTGCGCCACCACCACGATGGGCCCGGTCTGCGCTTCGTCGAGCACGGCCGCGACCGCATCGGCATGTGCTTCCAAGGACCACGGCGCGGTCGCGGGGGAGTGTCCGTGCCCCAGCAGGTCCGGTGCCACGGCGGACACATCGGTGAGGTGTTCATCGAACAGCGGCGCCCAGCGTCTGCCATGCCCGGTGAGTCCATGCAACGCCAGCAGGCGTGCGGGTTCATCGGGTCCGTATCGGTGGGTCGTCAGCGTCGGTGTCACTCGCGGAATCCTGCCACGATCCTCGTGCGATCGTTGCGCGGGATCGCCAGCTCAGATCCACTTGTCGGACCCTCGTGCTGTGATCTGCACATGCCGACGCCGCACCCTTCGACCCGATCCTGGGGCGGCGCGGCGGCAGAGCTGCTGGACCCCGCTGGTAGAGGCCGATTCGTGGTGGTCGGTGGCAGCGGAACCGGCAAGACGAGCCTGCTGGTCGATATCGTGGCCGCTCACACCGCTGCCGGCGTGGGCCCGGGGTCCATTCTTGTGCTCACCGGTTCCAACCGGGCGAGTGCCGATCTGCGTAACCGGGTCTCGGCCGCGGTGTTTGAACGCGGTGCCGCCGTCGCGATTCGTGAACCCATGGTCCGCACCGTGCATTCGTATGCCTTCGCCGTGCTCGCTGCCCACGCTGCCCGTCAGGGCAATCCGCCGCCGCGCTTGATCACCGCAGCCGAGCAAGACAGCATTGTGCGGGAATTGTTGTGCGGCAACGCTGAAGACAACAGCGGATCATGGCCCGCATCGCTGCGGCCGGCGTTGACGACAGCTGGTTTCGCCACCGGCGTGCGCGACCTGATGGCACGGTGCACCGAGCGTGGCGTGGATGCCAGGGAGCTACGTGCGATCGGACGGCGGCACAGTCGTCCGGAGTGGATTGCGGTCGCCGATCTCGCGCGCGAGTACGAGGAAGTCATGCTGCTGCGGTCCGCGGTGGGTATGGCGACTCCGCAGGCCACGGTGCCCGCCCTCGGCGCGGCCGAGCTCGTCGGATCGGCATTGGAGACCTTCGCCATCGAGCCGGAAATCCTTGCGATGGAACGCGATCGCATCGATCTTCTCCTGGTGGACGATTCCCAGCATCTTGACCCACAGGCGGCGCTGCTGGTGCGGCTGCTGGCCGAAAGGGCCGGAGTCTGTGTCATCGCCGGCGACCCCAACCACACTGTGTTCGGGTTCCGCGGTGCCGACACACAGCTGTTGCAGATTGGTACCGACAGCAGGGTCACGATGATCGAACTCGACGGTTCACACCGCTGCGCCGCACCCGTCGCCGAACTTGCGAACGCGGTAGCCAAGCGGCTGCCCGGGAGCTCTCCGGTACGGGTCATCCACGGGGCCGAGAACCCGGCGGCCGCCGTTCGTCTTGCCGCGGTGCCCACCGAAACCGTCGAAGCGTCGCTGGTCGTCGACCTCCTGCGCCGATCGCACTTGATCGACGGTGTGCCGTGGTCACAGATGGCGGTGATTGTCCGGTCGGTCCCGCGCAGCGGTGCGGCCCTGCGCCGTGCCCTGCAATCGGCAGGAGTTCCCGTGCACGCCGAGTCGTACGACGGGCCGGTGGCCGCGGTTCCTGCCGTGCATGCGCTGCTGCTGGCGGTCTCTGCCGCTCAGGGGGATATGCACGACGAGGACGCGGCAACACTGGTAACCGGTCCGTTCGGGCGGGTGGATCCCGTGGCACTGAGGCGGTTACGCCGCCACCTGCTGCGCGCCGAGGAGGCCCGGGGCGGTGAACGCAGCAGCGGGGAGCTGCTGCGGGTGGTTCTCGTCGACGCCGATGACACACACCTGGCGGCACTCACGGATATCCAGGCTGCTCCGCTGCGACGCGTGCGAGCAGTGATCGCGGCCGCTCGTGAGGCCATCGCCGCCGGGGCCAGCGTTCTGGACGTGATGTGGTCCGCGTGGACTCGGTCCGGCCTGCAGCGGCGCTGGGATGGGTTATCGCAACGCGGAGGTCCGCTGGGTGCCCAGGCCGATCGGGATCTCGATGCCGTGTCGGCGTTGTTTGACCTTGCTTCCGAGCATGTGGCGCGCACACCCGGTATCGGCGTGACGGGTCTGATCGACCACATCCGGTCATTGGCGCTGGCCGGTCAGCGCACGACGCGGCTCGAACCCGATGCCGTCGCCATCGTCAGCGCGCATGCTGCCGTGGGCAGGCAATGGGATGTGGTCGCGATCCCCGGCGTCCAGGAAGGACTGTGGCCCAACACCGCGGTGCGCGGTGGGGTGCTGCGTACCCAGCAGCTGATGGATGTGCTGGCGGGTATTGATCACGCCGCACACGTCGACGGCGCGGCGGTCGCACTCGCCGAGGAACGCCGGCTGCTGCTGCTGGCCGTGGGCCGAGCGGCCCGCCGAGTTCTGGTTACGGCCGTCGACAATGAGAACGCCGACATGGGCGGCGGACCCGCGATGGCGTCACGTTTCCTCACCGAACTCATGGTGGCCCATCCGGAATGGGTGATGCCCGAGTATCGCCCGGGAACACCGGAATCGCGGGCGTTGACCGCCGCGAACCTTGTCGGCGAACTGCGTGCCGTCGTTACTGCCGCACACGGAGAGGTGAGCGAAACTCGCCGCCGCGGCGCGGCCCGACAACTGGCCCGGCTCGCGGACGCCGGAGTTCCCGGTGCGAATCCGGAATCCTGGTATGGGCTTGCCGATGTGAGCAGCGAGCGGCCGCTATGGCAGGCCGAGGACGGTCCGGTCCGTTTGTCGCCTTCTAATGTCGAGACACTCATGGCGTGCCCGCTGCGCTGGCTGCTGGAACGGCACGGTGGCACCGACCTCACCGATCCGCTCCGGGCGCTGGGCACATTGGTGCATGAGCTTGTCGGCGTGCATTCCGCAGATCCGGACACGATGCGTCGCGAGCTCGACAAGGCCTGGGAATCAATGCGGTTCGAGTCGCAGTGGTACGCGCGCAATGAGCTCGCACGGCACCAGGAGCTTTTGGAGGCGTTCACCACCTGGCGTGCGTCGACACGTGGTGAACTCACCGAGGTCGGTCGCGAGATCGGTGTCGATGGAGTTCTCTCGCGCGCTGGTCACCCGCAGGTGCGGCTGGTCGGCCGCATCGACCGGTTGGAACAGGATGCCGAGGGGCGCCCCGTCGTCGTCGACATCAAGGCCGGGAAGAGCCCCGCCACCAAAGACGATGCGCAACAACACGCTCAGCTCGCCGCATATCAGGTTGCTGCCGCTGAGGGGCTCATCGACGGTCAACCCGCGGGCGAACCCGGTGGTGGCCGCTTGGTGTACATCGCCAAGCCCAACCTCGATGCCGGTGCCACCCAACGCCATCAGGATCCGTTGACCCCGGAGGTCCAGGACACCTGGCGTGAAACCATCCACCACGCGGCGGCCAACACACGAGGGCCGGTGTTCGTCGCACGAGTCAACGATGGCTGCGGGCATTGCCCGCTGCGGACCTGCTGCCCCGCACAGACCGATGGGCAGGCAGTGTGTCAGTCGTGAGCGCTTACTCCCCAGCGGAATTGTCGAAGGCCTTGGGACTATTCGAGCCGACCGATGAGCAGGCTGCCGTCATCGGGGCGCCCCCCGGTCCGATGGTGGTGATCGCGGGTGCCGGTGCGGGCAAGACCGAGACCATGGCCGCCAGGGTGGTGTGGTTGGTGGCCAACGGCTATGCCACGCCCGCCCAGGTGCTCGGGCTCACCTTTACCCGCAAGGCGGCGGGTCAGTTGTTGCGCCGCGTCAGGTCGCGGCTCGCCCGGTTGGCGGGCAGCGGGATCATGGCACCGGTCAGTGCCGACGAACCCGATCCCGTCATCGCCACCTATCACGCCTATGCCGGAACGTTGCTCCGCGAGCATGGGCTGTTACTGCCCATGGAGCCCAATGCGCGTCTGCTGACCGAAACACAGTTGTGGCAGATGGCTTTCCGATTGGTCTGCGATTTCGATGGGGATCTGGATACCGAGAAGACGCCCGGCGCCGTCACCGCTCAGGTGCTGGCGCTGGCCGGCCAGCTGTCCGAGCATTTGGTAGACACGACCGACCTGCTGTCCTCGCATGACGAGCTCGAACGGTTGATTCACATCCTGCCTCCCGGCCCGCGTCAGCGGGAAGGTGGCCCGAGTGCGTGGTTGCTGCGATTGGTGGAAACACAGCATGAGCGCACGCAGCTCCTCGCGATCGTGGAGCAGCTGATTGCGCTGATGCGTGCCCGCGGGGTTCTCGATTTTGGTGCACAGATGTCGTTGTCGGCTCGCCTAGCTGCGGATCATCCTGTGGTCGGACAGACTCAGCGGGATCGCTATCGGGTGGTGCTGCTCGATGAGTACCAAGACACCGGGCATGCCCAGCGCATCTTGTTGTCGTCCTTGTTCGGTCGGGGTGTCGACCCCGAATTGGCGTTGACCGCCGTGGGCGATCCGATCCAATCCATCTACGGCTGGCGTGGCGCATCGGCGACCAATCTGCCCCGTTTTACCACCGACTTTCCGCTGCCGGACGGATCACCAGCGCCGACAAAGGAACTGCGTACCAGCTGGCGCAATCCGCCCGAAGCCCTGCACCTGGCCAACGCCGTGTCGGAGGAGGCGCGCCGGCGTTCGATAGCGGTGCGGCCGCTGCGCCCCCGGCCGGACGCCACCTCCGGGCACATCGCCTGTGCACTGCTCGGTGACGTCGCCGCGGAACGGGAATGGGTCGCAACACAACTTGCTTCGGTCTACCAGCAGGCGCATCGCGAGGGAAATCGCCCACCAGCCTCGGCGGTGCTGGTCAGACGCAACAGTGATGCCGCTCCCATGGCAGAAGCCCTTGTTGCACAAGGTGTTCCGGTTGAGGTAGTCGGATTGACCGGCCTGCTGGGTCTTCCGGAGGTCGCCGACACCGTGGCGATGCTGCGCCTTGTCGCCGACCCGACAGCCGGCCCGGCAGCCCTGCGGGTGTTGACCGGACCCCGGTGGCGCCTCGGCGCCCACGATCTGGTGGTGCTGTGGCGGCGGGCGACGGGATTTGGTCGCGGCGGGTCCGGCAAGACCGGCGAGGACATCGGGGAAGAGGCCGACATTCCGTGCTTGGCCGACGCCATCAGCGATCCCGGCACACCCGATGAGTACTCGCCGGAAGGTTGGGCGCGCCTGGGCGCACTGCGACGGGAATTGTCCGCGGTGCGTGCGCGCCTCGGTATGCCGCTCACCGACCTTATCTCCGAGGTGCAGCGGGTGCTGGCACTGGATGTCGAGCTTGTCGCGGCGCAACGCAGCGGCGGCTTGGACCAGCTGCGTGCCTTCACCGACGTGGCCGCAGGATTCGCCGAGGCCGCCGATCAGAGTGATCCGGTGGGGGTAGTCGCCGCATTCCTGCAATACCTGGACGCCGCGTGGGAGATCGAAAAGGGCCTCTCGCCTGTGGAAGTGGCGACAAGCCCGGGGCGAGTCCAAATTCTGACCGTACATTCGGCCAAGGGGCTGGAATGGGACGTCGTTGCCGTTCCGCATCTGAGCGCCGGAGTGTTTCCGTCGGGTGTGGCGGCACCTACCTGGTTGACGAGTGCCACGGAACTTCCGCCGTTGGTGCGCGGTGATCGCGCCACCCAGGGGGATCGTTTCGGAGTTCCGCAGCTGGACACCGAAGGCATCACGAACCGCAAACAGCTCTCCGACGCCATCGCGCGGCACAAGGACAGCCTGGCCACTCGCCGGATCGATGAGGAGCGCAGGCTGCTGTACGTGGCGGTTACCCGTTCAGCCGAACAGCTTTTCGTCTCGGGACACCATTGGGGCCAAACCGGACTCAAACCGAAGGGTCCGTCGGACTTTCTGATCGAACTGCGCGATGTCATCGAAGCCGCCGCTGCCGAAGGCATTCCGTGTGGAACTGTCGAGCAGTGGGCCACCGAGCCGGCGGCGGGTGAGCGCAATCCCATGCTCGATCAGACGGTCGAAGCGCAATGGCCCGCCGACCCGCTCGCGGGCAGACGCGGTGGCCTTGAGGCCGGTGCGCAGCTGGTGCGCGAAGCGCTCGCCGGTACCACCCCGCTGACTGAAACCGACGAGGACGATCTGGACGGGTGGGGCGCGGATGTCGACGCACTGCTGCGCGAACGCGAGCTGGCCCATCGACGTCCGGATTTGACTCTTCCTCAGCACCTTTCGGTGACGAGCCTGGTGGAGCTGCGTCACGACCCGCAGGCCCTCGCGCGCCGTCTGGCACGCCCGAGGCCCACCCGTCCGGACCTGGAAGCTCGTCGCGGCACCGCCTTCCACTCCTGGGTGCAGCGTCACTACGGGTCGGTGCGGCTCATCGATTTCGAAGATCTGCCTGGCGACGGCTACGGGAGTTTGGAGGATGCCGAGGATTTGGCGGCGCTGCAGTCGGCGTTCCTCAATTCGGAGTGGGCGGACCGAACCCCCGCCGAACTCGAGGTGCCGTTCGAGATTTCTGTCGCCGGGACCGTCGTGCGTGGACGGATCGATGCGGTGTTCGGACCCGATGGCAGCACAGCGGACACCTGGACAGTGGTCGACTGGAAAACCGGTCACGAGCCGTCGGGCGCCGAGATGGAGGCCGCCGCGGTGCAGCTGGCCGTGTACCGGCGCGCGTGGGCGGCGTTGCAGGGAATCGATCCCACACGAGTGAGCGCGGTGTTCCACTACGTGCGTACGGGTCGCACGGTGGCCCCGGCCGAACTGCCCGAGTTGCCGCACGCGGAGGAGCTCGCAGAGCTGACTCGAGATTGATATCTGCCCAAACTTCGCCGTTATGTCACCAGCCAACGCGAACCACGGGCGCGATATGAGTAGATTGACACCCGTGCAACCGGTGAGTCGGACGCGATCGGCGTATGGCAGGTAAGTTCCGCCAGCGGTTTCGCGGCCTCGATGAGACGCTGACCGCACAGCCAGACCATGCGTTGGTCGGTGTTCTGCGTATCCCCGAAAATGCGGCCAGCCCATGGCGAGCCATCGGCAAGCGCATCCTGATAGCGCTGGGAACACTGTTCGCGGCCGTGCTCGTGGTGTACGCGGATCGCAGCGGCTACCGCGATGTCGCCTCCACCCCGGAGGAGAGCGACCCGCTCAGCTTCCTGGACTGCTTCTACTACGCCACCGTCTCGCTTTCCACCACCGGTTACGGCGATATCACTCCGTATACCGAGGGGGCGCGGCTGGTGAACATCCTTGTGATCACGCCGCTGCGGCTGCTGTTCCTGATTGTTCTGGTGGGCACCACGGTGGAAGCGCTCACCGAACGTTCGCGTCAAGCACTGAAGATCCAGCGATGGAGGGCCCGCGTGCGCAACCACACCGTTGTCGTCGGATACGGCACCAAGGGGAAGACCGCCGTGCAGGCGATGCTCTCCGACGGCGCCGCCCCGTCCGAAATCGTGGTCGTTGATGAAGACCAGATGGCCCTGGATGCCGCGGCATCCGCCGACCTGGTGACGGTGCGAGGCAGCGCCACCAAATCCGATGTGCTGCGACTCGCGGGTGTGCAGAACGCTAAGTCGATCATCGTGGCCGCCAACCGCGACGACACCTCGGTGCTCGTCACGCTCACCGCCCGTGAACTTGCCCCCAATGCCAAGATCGTCGCTGCGATCCGCGAGGCCGAGAATGTGCACCTGCTGCGCCAATCGGGCGCCGACTCGGTCGTGGTGTCCTCCGAAACAGCGGGTCGGCTTCTCGGTATCGCCACCACCACACCGCGGGTCGTCGAGATGATCGAGGACCTGTTGACCCCGGAGGCAGGGTTCGCGATCGCCGAACGCGAGGTGGAGCGCAGCGAGGTCGGCGGCTCACCACGCCACCTCTCGGACATCGTCCTGGGTGTGGTGCGTGACGGCACCCTGCACCGGGTGGACGCCCCCGAGGTGGATTCCATCGAGGCAACCGATCGTCTGCTCTACGTCCGCAACGCCGGAGCGTGACATGGCCTTCCGTCTTCGCAACGTTCCCTTGCTCTCGCGCGTCGGGCTGGATCGCGCCGACGAATTGCGTTCAAACCCAGCGGAATTGGCCAAGGGCTGGTCCGGGGCAGGTTTGATCACCCTGGACGTTCGCGGCCGCGTGAACATCGTCGACGGGCGGGTGGTCCTTGAGGACGCCGCCCGCTCCGCGGATCAGCCGCCCGAGCACGCCGTGTTTCTTGGACGCATCCCGGGCGGCCGCCACGTGTGGGCCATGCGCGCCGAGCTCGACGACGACAGTGCGCCGCTGCTGGATCTGCGCCGTTCCGGCCAGTTGTTCGACGACACCAGTGCGGCCCTGCTGGCCACCGCGATGGCCATGCTCTCCTGGCACGACAGTGCCGGCTACAGCCCTGTCGACGGATCGCCCACCACTCCCGCGAAGGGCGGTTGGGTTCGGGTCAACGCGACCACCGGGCAAGAGGAGTTCCCGCGCACGGATCCTGCCGTCATCTGCCTGGTGCACGACGGCGGCGATCGTGCGGTGCTTGGCCGTCAGAAGTTCTGGCCGGAGCGGATGTTTTCGCTGTTGGCAGGGTTCGTCGAGGCCGGCGAATCACTGGAGGCGTGCGTGGCCCGCGAGATCGCCGAAGAAGTCGGCCTCGCGGTCACCGATGTGCAGTACCTGGGCAGCCAGCCCTGGCCCTTCCCGCGGTCCATCATGTTGGGTTTCCATGCGATCGGTGACCCGTCGCAGCCGTTCTCGTTCAACGACGGTGAGATCGCCGAGGCTGACTGGTTCACCCGCGATGAGGTGCGCGCGGCGCTCGAGTTGGGGGACTGGACCACGCCATCCGACTCCCGGCTGATGCTGCCGGGGTCGATTTCCATCGCCCGGGAGATCGTCGAATCCTGGGCGTACGCCGGGGACGAACCGCCTGCGGGAAGACCGTAGGCAAGGACTACACGCCGAGCTTGGCCTTCACCTGGGCCAGCGACGGATTGGTCAGTGCGCTGCCATCCGGGAACTTCACGGTGGGCACCGTCTGGTTGCCTCCGTTGACTCCTCTGACATAGTCGGCCGCCGCCGGGTCCTCTTCGATGTCGACCTTGGTGTAGCCGATATCGGCTGCCTTCAGCTGCGTCTCAAGTCGACGGCAGTAGCCGCACCACGTGGTGGAGTACATGGTCAGGCCGGAATCACTCGCTGTAGTCACATCGGCATTCAACGTCATACCCCGCCGGGGTGTTCCTTCGGGGTGTGAGATCTGTCAACAGCGGGGTGGGGGCCGGGCGTTGTCGGCGGTTGCTGAGAGGATGGCCCGGTGGCGCGCTTTCTCCTTGATGGTCTCGACGACGAGCAGCGCGCCGCCGTCACCGCACCGCGTGGCCCGGTCTGTGTGCTCGCCGGCGCCGGAACCGGTAAGACTCGCACCATCACCCATCGCATCGCCCACCTGGTCGAATCCGGCCACGTCGCGGCGGGTCAGATCCTGGCGGTCACGTTCACGCAGCGGGCGGCGGGGGAGATGCGGGGCCGTCTGCGTGACCTCGGCGTCGGGTCCGCGCAGGCCGTCACCTTCCACGCCGCCGGGCTGCGCCAGCTCCGATACTTCTGGCCGCGGCTGGTCGGCGACACCCGCTGGGAGTTGATCGACAGCAAGTTCACCCTCGTCGCCCAGGCCGCGAACCGCGCGAAACTGAGCACCACCACCGACACCGTGCGCGACCTCGCCGGTGAAATCGAGTGGGCAAAGGCGTCTTTGATCAGCCCCGAGGCCTACCCGGCGGCCGCGGCCAAGTTCGGCAGGGACGCGCCGGTTCCGGCCGAGCAGGTCGCCAAGGTCTATGCGGGCTACGAGAAACTCAAGGCACGGCCCGATGGGTCTACGCTGCTCGATTTTGACGACCTACTGCTGCATACCGCTGCGGCCATCGAGAATTCCGAGGCCGTCGCCGACGAGTTCCGGGACCGCTACCGCTGTTTCGTTGTCGACGAATATCAGGACGTCACCCCGCTGCAGCAGCGGGTGCTCGACGCGTGGCTCGGCCCTCGCGATGACCTGACGGTTGTGGGCGATGCCAACCAGACCATCTATTCGTTCACCGGGGCCACTCCGCAGTACTTGCTCGGCTTCTCCCGCCGTTTTCCCGATGCGACGGTGGTCCGTCTGGAACGTGACTACCGCTCGACACCGCAAGTGGTTTCGCTGGCTAACCGGCTGATCTCCGCGGCGCAGGGCCGGGTCGCGGGCAGCAAGCTCCAGCTTGTCGGCCAGCGGCCGGCGGGGCCCGCCCCGCGGTTCTCTGAGCATGACGACGAGGCCGCGGAGGCCAAGTCCGCCGCGAAATCCATTGCGGGATTGATTGAATCCGGAACCCCGGCATCAGAGATCGCGGTGCTGTACCGAATCAATGCGCAGTCCGAGGTGTATGAAGAGGCGCTCACCGAGGCCGGCATACCGTTCCAGGTCCGTGGTGGCGAAGGTTTCTTCACGCGCCAGGAGGTGCGCCAGTCATTGGTCGCCCTGCAGCGTGCCGCAGAGCGTGAGTCTGCAGAATTGCCTGTACCGCAACAGGTTCGGGAAGTCTTGGAACCGTTGGGATTGTCCGCGGAAGAGCCGCACGGTACCCAGGCGCGTGAGCGCTGGGAATCGCTGCGTGCCCTTGTCGAGCTCGCCGAGGAGGAGTGCGCCCGTCAGCCGGAACTGGATCTGCCCGGTCTGGTCCGGGAATTGCGGGTGCGGGCCGAGGCGCGTCACCCACCCACGGTGCAAGGCGTAACGCTGGCCTCGCTGCATGCGGCCAAGGGTCTGGAATGGGATGCGGTGTTCCTGGTCGGGCTGGCCGACGGCACCCTGCCCATCTCCCACGCCTTGTCGCGTGCCGGCGATATCGAACCGGTGGAGGAAGAGCGCCGCCTGCTGTACGTCGGAATCACCCGCGCGCGTGTGCATGTGAACCTCAGCTGGGCACTCGCGCGGGCGGCCGGTGGTCGCAAGTCGCGCAAGCACTCCCGATTCCTCAACGGAATCGCCCCGAGTGCACAACTTCCCGCGGCGGCCACGCCGCGCCGCCGGGGAAATGGCGCACGCTGCCGCATCTGCAATGCGTCGCTCAGTACTCCGGCCGCGGTGCTGCTGCGGCGCTGCGAGAGCTGTCCATCCGATATCGATGAGGAACTTCTTGCCGCACTGAAGGACTGGCGGCTCCAGACGGCCAAGGAGATGAAGGTGCCGGCGTTCGTGGTGTTCACCGACAACACCTTGATCGCCATCGCCGAACTGCTTCCCGGCGACGATGCCGCCCTTGTCGCCATTCCCGGGATCGGCGCGCGCAAGCTGGAGCAATACGGCCCTGATGTGCTGCGTTTGGTGCGCGCCCGCTCCTCGTGATCCCTTGTTCAACACGTGTCTAGCGCGGATCGTGATCTCGTCCTAGGCTCGCCCCATGGCCGACGATGACCTCCGCGATTTCGAAGCAGGCACCTTCACTCATGAGGGCGAGACCAAGATCGTGTTGCGAAAGGGCAGCGGACCGGCGGTGATTGTCATCGCCGAGATGCCCGGAATAACTCCCAAGGTCGCCGACTTCGCGCGCAAGGTGGCCGATATCGGCTGTACCGCCGTCATGCCGCACCTCTTCGGGAATCCGGGTCAGAACCCCGACCCCAAGGACGGAGGCTGGTTGCGCACCGCCACCTATATGGCGTCCTCGATGTTCCGTGGCTGTGTGAGCCGCGAATTCACGGTGCTGGCGACGGGGAAGACCTCGCCGGTGATCAACTGGCTGCGCGCGCTGGCCCAGAACGAACATGAGCGCAACGGCGGCCCAGGGGTGGGCGCCATCGGCATGTGCTTTACGGGTGGATACGCGCTGGCCATGGCCGCCGACGACCGCCTGCTGGCACCCGTACTGTCGCAGCCGTCGATGCCGGTCGGCCTCAGCAAGAAGGCCCGGTACAACATCGATATCTCGCCGTCGGACCTGGCCAAGGTCAAGCATCGCTGCCAACACGACGGGCTCAAGGTGCTCGGCATGCGTTTCACCAGCGACAAGCTGGTGCCGGCCGAACGGTTCCAGTTCCTTAGGGACGAGCTGGGCGATGCGTTCATCGGCATTGAATTGTCCGGCAGGGTCGCCAACCCGGATTCACCGATGCCGCCGCACTCGGTGGTCACCGAACATCTCATCGATGAGCCCGGCCAGCCCACGCGCGCTGCGCTGGATCAGGTGCTGGACCTGTTCCGCTCGCGACTGCTGACATCCGTGTAAAGCGAAAAAGATGCCAGTTCGACAAAACTGGTTTCGAAGTATTGCCGCAGGTCAAAAATAACTTGTCAACCGAATAGGCGACCTTTTACTCTGGGCGTCAGGAATTCGTGAGGATTCCACACAGACCTGTTCACGTGCGAGTAGACGGAAGGAGGAGCGAAATGAACACACCCATGAATTACGGCGACACCTTGTGGCGTGATGCCCATGGTGCCTTTGTCGTGTTGCCGATCGCTCCGCCGTCGCTCCAGACGCGTACCGCCGGTAAGCCGGCGGTAGATGCCATGTTGCTGGCTGGCTCGGCTCCTGCGATTAAGCACCGTGCCGCCGCCGCAGCCGCCGCGTATGTCGCGTCCGTGAATAGGGGATACATCTAGGTAGCCCCACAACCGCCTCCTAGGCCACGGACCCGACACCCCCGGGATCCGTGGCCACATTTGTTTGAGCCTCAAAACCTCAGACGTGGTTCCGGATCTCGATCGACAAGACACCGATACGAGACCAGCAGTTTTACCAGGAACCGAAGAGGAAGCAGGTGAACGGACACATGATGACCGTCGAAGTGGAGGCCCGAAGACTCGCGCTCCCGTGCCATGTCGCGGATGCGGACCTGTGGTTCGCGGAAAGCCCCGCCGACCTGGAGCGGGCGAAGGCGCTGTGCGCGGACTGCCCGATCCGGTCGCAGTGCCTGGCCGCTGCGCTCGACCGCGCAGAGCCGTGGGGTGTGTGGGGTGGTGAGATCTTGGAGCAGGGTTCCATCGTGGCGCGCAAGCGGCCCCGTGGACGTCCGCGCAAGGACTCGCTGCCTGACGCAGACACCGCCGCGGCATGACGCGGCATATCGCGGATGCCGCAGGCCTCGATAACCAATGCTCCCCATCGCCACGGTGCGATGGGGAGCATTGTGTTTAGACAGTTTTCGCGTTTGGTGCGAAGAAGCCCGGCATCCATTCCTCGGCTATCGCCGCATAGTTCACGTGAGCACTGAGTTGCACCAGGACTCCGATCATTCCGCCGAGTGTGCGCAGCAGCATGACGTAACCCGGCGGCACCGTCATCTGGCGTGCCAACTTGAACCGGTCCGCAAATCCCTCATCCAACAGATCGGTGGAGGCCACCGCGGCCTGCTGGAACCACTCACGCGTGAAGTGGAATTCGCCGGAGCGCAACGGATCGACATAGGGCCACAGCGGCCTGATGTAATCCATCACTTGATTCCCGGACAGCTCTACCTCCGGCGGCATGAACCCGAGCTGTTTGATCAGCCGGATCACCTGATCCCACTGCTCGTCCCGCGCCCAGCACAGCACCTCACCGAATTCCGGCGGAATGCCGCCGGGGTGCTCGGAGACCGCGCCGAAATCGATGATGCCGAAACGGCCGTCGGGCAGCAGCATGAAGTTTCCCGGGTGCGGGTCGGCGTGTACCAGGCCAACCATTTCCGGTGACTTCACCGTGAATTCGAGCATCAGGGCGCCTGCGGAGTCCCGCTCCTCGCGGGTGCCCTCGGAGATGATCTTCGAGATCCGACGCCCCTCCATCCACTCGGCGATGATGACCTTGGGCGCGCTGGCGACAACCGCCGGTACAAAGAACTTCGGGTCGTTGGTGAATGCCTTCGCGAAGGCGCGCTGGTTGGCCGCCTCCTGGCGGTAGTCCAGTTCGGCCTCGATGCGGTCGCTGATCTCGGCCACCAGCCTGTCGATATCTGCTTTGGGCGCAATCTGTTTGGCCAACGGCGTCATCCGTTGAATGAGCTTGAGGTCTGCGCGCAGCGCGTCGTCGGCGCCGGGGTACTGGATTTTGACGGCGACCTCGCGGTCGTCCTTCCAGATGCCTTTGTGTACCTGGCCGATGCTGGCCGAGGCGACGGGCGCGTCATCGAAGAACTGAAAGCGTTCCCGCCATTTGGTGCCGAGCTGTGCGTCGAGCACACGATGTACCTTCGCCGCAGGCAGCGGCGGGGCCTCGCTCTGCAGCTTGACCAGGGCCTCGCGGAACGGATCGGCGAACTGTGGCGGTATCGCCGCCTCCATCACCGAGAGGGCCTGGCCCACCTTCATGGCGCCGCCCTTGAGCTCTCCGAGCACGTTGAACAGCTCGTCGGCTGCCTTCTCCAGGAGTTCGGCGTTGACCTCGTCGGCCGATGTTCCGGTCAACCGTTTGCCAACCCCGAGGACCGCGCGCCCGGCCATGCCTGCGGGCAGGCTTGCCAGTTTGGTCATTCGGCTGAGTCCGCTGCGGCGAATATCTGCCATGTCACCTCATATCCTTGCGTGTGGCGCCGTTGCCCCCACGTCTTCTCGGAATGCTAGCCGTCGCTAGCTGGCGGCGACGGGCTCGTCCATCCGGAAACCGGGAACCCAGTCGCCGATGATTCGCGCGTAGGGCACCGTCGCGTCGAGCTGGGCCAGAATGCCGGACAGGCTGCCCAGCACCCGGAACATCATGAGGTACACGGGTGGCAGGTCAAGATGGCGGCCGGTGTGGAATTGGGCCCCCCGCACGTCACTGGATTTGGCGGCGACGCGCTGCATCCATTTCCGGGTGAAGTGGAACTCGTCGGATTTGAGCGGATCGATGAACGGCTTGAGATACTCGTCGATTTCCTCGGGTGACACGTCGGTGCGCGGTGGGATGAACCCTTCCTCGCGCATGAGAGGGATGAGCTCATCCCACATTCCGTCCCGCTCCAAACGCCAGATGGGTCCCAGGTTGGGAGGGAACCCGCCTTCGTGGGTGGCGCAGGCACCGAAGTCCATGACGCCGAGCCGCCCATCGGGCAGCAGCATGAAGTTTCCGGGGTGGGTGTCGGCATGTAGCAGTCCGCAACGGTAGGGGGAGCTGACGGTGAATTTCAGTAACAAGCGTCCGCACTCGTTGCGTTCGTCTTCGGTTCCGCCGCTGATGATTTCGGAGAGCTTGCGGCCCTGCATCCATTCGCTGATGACGACCTTGGGGGCGGAGGCGACGACCGAGGGCACGTAGAACTCGGGGTCGTCCTTGAAGGCCTTGGCGAAGGCGCGTTGGTTGGTGGCCTCGATGCGGTAGTCGAGTTCTTCCTCGGTGCGCTCGATGAGTTCGTCGATGATGCTTTTGACGTCCGCGCCGGGCACGATCTGTTTGAACAACGAGGCCAGCCGCTGCATGGTCTTGAGATCGGAGCGCACGGCCTCATCGGCGCCCGGGTACTGCACCTTGACCGCGACGTCGCGTCCGTCGCTCCACACTGCGCGGTGTACCTGGCCGATGCTGGCCGAGGCGACGGGCTTGTCGTCGAAAGACTGGAAGCGTTCACGCCATTTGGTGCCGAGTTGCGCATCGAGGACGCGGTGCACCTTGTCGGCGGCCAGCGGCGGGGCATCGCTTTGCAGTTTGGTCAGGGCGTCTCGGAAGGGTTCGGCGAAGGCCGGGGGAATGGCGGCTTCGAACACCGATAGCGCCTGCCCGAGTTTCATGGCTGCGCCCTTGAGTTCGCCGAGCACCTGGAACAGCTGCTCGGCGGCCTTGTCCATCATCTCGGCGTTGACCTCGTCCTTGGACTTGCCGGTCAGACGTTTCCCGACACCGAGTGCGGCGCGACCGGCGATGCCTGCCGGTAGCGATGCGAGTTTTGCGGCGCGTGCGGCGCGGCCGCGGCGGATCTCAGCCATGCGTACATCATGCCGGGGGCGGCGTGATTCTGACAACGCAGGTTTTCCTATTGGGCTAGGTGGCCGTCGGCGCCTTGCCGTCCTCATGGAAACCGGGAACCCATTTGTCGATGATGGCCGCGTAATCGACCGGGGCATCGAGCTGCGCGGCGATACCGATCAGGCCGCCGAGGACCCGGAAGAACATCAGGTAGTTCGGCGGCAGATTCATCTGTCGGCTGGTCTTGAACGACTCAAGGAACTCTTCACTACGGAAATCGGTGGCCTTGGCGGTGAGACGCTGCAGCCACTTACGGCTGAAGTGGAATGTGTCGTAGTTGAGCGGCTCGATGTACGGCTCCAGGTATGAGTTGACCTCCTCGTGCGAGACGGAAGTAGCGCTGGGCGGAATGAAGCCCTCCGAGCGCAGCACCTCGGTCAGCTCTTCCCACTTCTCGTCCCGGGCCAGACGCAGGATCGGTCCGAAGCCCGCGGGCAGGCCGCCCTCGTGCGAGGCGCAGGCACCGAAGTCCATGACGCCGAACCGGCCGTCCTCCAACAACATGAAATTTCCGGGGTGGGTGTCGGCGTGCAGCAGTCCACAGCGGTAGGGGGAGCTGATGCTGAACTCCAGCAGGAAATGAGCGCATTTACTGCGCTCTTCCTCCGTGCCGCTGGCGATGATTTCCGAGAGCTTCCGTCCCTGCATCCATTCGGTGATGATCACCTTCGGAGAGGAGGCGACGACCGAGGGTACGAAGAACTCGGGGTCATCCTTGAAGGCTTTGACGAAGGTGCGCTGGTTGGTGGCCTCGATGCGGTAGTCGAGTTCTTCCTCGGTGCGCTCGATGAGTTCGTCGACGATGCCCTTGATATCGGCACCCGGGGCCACCTGTTTGAACAACGACGAGAGTCGCTGAATGGTCTTGAGATCGGAGCGCACGGCCTCATCGGCGCCCGGGTACTGCACCTTGACCGCGACGACGCGTCCGTCCTTCCAGACGGCCTTGTGTACCTGGCCGATGCTGGCCGAGGCAACGGGCTTGTCGTCGAAGGACAGGAAGCGTTCACGCCATTTGGTGCCCAGTTGCGCATCGAGGACGCGGTGCACCTTGTCGGCGGCCAGCGGGGGAGCGTCGCTTTGCAGTTTGGTCAGCGCTTCCCGGTAGGGCTCGCCGAATTCGGGCGGAATGGCTGCTTCCATCACCGAGAGCATCTGGCCGATCTTCATGGCTGCGCCCTTGAGTTCGCCGAGCACCTGGAACAGCTGTTCGGCGGCCTTCTCGACGAGTTCGGCGTTGACTTCGTCTTTGGACTTCCCGGCCAACCGTTTCCCGACACCGAGCGCGGCGCGGCCGGCTATTCCGGCCGGGAGCGATGCGAGTTTTGCGGCGCGCGCGGCGCGGCCACGACGGATCTCTGCCATATGCACATCATGCCCGGTCGTGATGAAGTTAACAAAAGGTGGTACTTCGTATTTCAGGTGAAGTAGGCGCCACATGGGCACAGCGGGTGAGCCGTCCAGTGGCGTGCGGTTAACGCGTGGGTGGCCAGGTCGAGTTCGAGTGTTGTGTTGAGTGTGACCAGCGGTCCGGGTGCTTGCCCGCGCATTGCCGACAGCACCCGATCGATCTGTGCCAGCGCCACCGCGACGGTGCCCAGCACGGTGGCCGGAGCGGCGACGCCGACGGTTCCGGTGAGCTGCGCGGCGACCGCCGGCCACTGCTCGTCGCGGTCGTGGCGATGACGGTCGGCGCATTCCAGACAGCTGGTGATGCCCGGCAGCACCATGGGCCCGATGAGGCCGGTGCCGTCGCGCGCGCGGACCGACAGGTGCGGCACTTCGGCGTCGGTCAACATCCGCAGCAAGCGGGTATCGGCGATCAGGTCATCGGCCAGTATGGCCAAATCCACGTGGTGCCAGGATTTTCCATGTGTCGAATGGGTTGTGTGCTGGATGCGTGCGGACGTATGTCGCAATGCTTCAGCGAGAGCGTCGGACAGCGGACCGCGGCCGACGAGCCGAATCATCGGTGATGCATGCGCCGCGGGTCGGGTGCGACGGATGACGGCTCCGGCGTCGACCAATTCGTCCAGCAGCGAACGGATCTCGTCGGTATCGCCAAAGTCCTTGACACACTGGAGATTAAGGATCTGGTCCCAGGTGAGTTCATCGCTCAGGGAGCTCAGTAGCTGCCGCACCGCATGGGCGGGTGCGCCCGCGCCGGGGCGCACGATTACCGCGTGGCGTGGCATCCAGCCGATCTGGACCCCGTCGTCCGGCCGGGGGAGCACAGGACGAGCCGGGTCGAGGGTGAACGTCGGCTCGCTGGACATGACCCACTGTGGCATATCCAGCATGCGCGCAAGGCGTCTGAAAACCGTTTATCCACAGCCCGGTTCGGGCTGTGACCAGCGCCTAATGGTCGCGCAGAAGGTTTCTCAGTCTTCTCGGTTGTCTCGGTTGTCTTCGGAGGAGTCCGAATCGAGCTTCTCGATCTGCGCGATCGCGTCGTCGACGGCATCGGAGTCACCGCCGATGATGCGGTCGATGAACGCCGCCGGATTGTCCAGATCTCTGGCGTCGGGCATCAGATCGGGGTGTGCCCAGACCGCGTCGCGATTGTCGATGTCGACGGCGTCGGTCAGCCTGCGCCACAGATCCGCCGCCTCACGCAGCTTGCGTGGCCGCAGCTCCAGGCCTACCAGGGTGCCGAAGGTCTGTTCGGCCGGCCCGCCGGTGGCGCGGCGACGGCGCAATGTCTCGCTGAGGGCCGCGGTCGCCGGGATGCGTTCGCCAAGCGCATCGGTCACCACGGTTTGCACCCAGCCCTCGACCAGGGCCAGCAGTGTTTCCAGGCGCTCCAGGGCCTGCTCCTGCTGCGGTGTGGTCTTCGGTTCGAAGATGCCTTGGGACAGAATCTGTTCCATATCGGACGGATCGCCCAGCGAGGCGGGATTGAAACCGCGCGCGGCCTCCTCGATGGCGCTCATGTCGATCGAGATGCCCTTGGCGTACTGCTCGACGGTGTCCATCAGCCGGATGGTCAGCCAGCCCACGCCGCTGAACAGCCGATGATGCGCGGCTTCCCGAGCGGCTAGGAACGTCATGATCTCTGCCTTGGACTGCTCCAGGCCCTCGGAGAACGTCTCGATGGCCCCCGGTAGGAGCGCGGCAGTTCCGCGCGGGCCCAATGGCAGCCCGATGTCGGTGGAGGTCAACACCTCTCGGGACAGCTGTCCGAGGGCTTGGCCGAGCTGAGACCCGAAGGCCATGCCACCCATCTGGGTCATCATGCCTAGCAGCGGACCGGCCATACCCTTGGCCTCTTCCGGGAGGTTCTCCGCCCACATGCCCGAAATCTGTTCGGCCACAGGGTCAACGAGCCGCTTCCAGTTCTCCAACGTATTGTCTACCCAGTCCGTCGCGGTCCAGGCCGCGGTTCGGGTGGCACCGGCGGGTAATGCGGTGGCACCGTCGAGCCACGTGTCGGCCAGGTGCACCGCGTCGGCGATGGCCGATGTGGTGCCCTCGGTGATGGGGGCGACGAAACCGATTGAACTTGAGGCAAGTTGCCGGGCGATGTCGTAGTTGACCGGGCCCGCGGGCTGACCGCTGGACGCGCTGGCGGCCGCACCGCTGAACATCTGTCCTAGCTGCGTGAAGATCTGGCCCAGATCGGCGGGATTGAATCCACCAGATCCGAAGCCGAACGGGTCTGCGCCAGACGAACCTGAGCCCGACGAGCCGCGACCGGCATCGCCCCGCTCACGGTCGGGGTCGTCGCCAGCAGCGAATCCAAAGGGTACGTCGGCCATATCTCCACGGTACCGCTGGTAGACGTGGCCGGATCACGCTGACGGCGTAATCGGCGCAACGTAGTCCTTGTGGCGTGTATCGGGCAGTGCGTGGATCAGGCCAGGAAGCGTGCCCGGACCTCGGGCGGGGGCACCGGACAGGTGTCGTAGCGGCCGAAGATCCGGTATCGGGTGCGCGCCACCAGCCGGTACAGCCCATCGCGGACCGGACGCGGCACCAGCCGCGCAATGAGGGCAGCCCGTCGGGCCCCGCCCAGGTAGTCGATGACGCGGAGCACTGCGTCGGAGCGGATGTGAATTCGTTCGGCGGACCCGCCCGGGTTGTCGACGATCACGAAGGAATCGACGTCGGCGAGTTCGGGGTGCCGCTCGATCACGTGGGTGCCGTACTCGCTGTCGAGAGCCGCGAACCGCATGGTCCCCACCTGGTCGTCGCGCAGGATCTTCTTGACCGCTCCGTTACACAGCGCACACACGCCGTCGTACAGCAGGACAGGGGCTTGCTCGCTCATCGAACCTCCAGCCTGGAGACTACCGGCGGGGAGCTGATCGCCGGTTGCCATAAAGTGCAGGCATGAATCGCCGCGTTGCGACGTTGCTGGTCGCGCTGACCCCGATTGTTGTCTTCGGGTTGTTGATGTCGGTGATCGCCGTGCCGTTCGTATCCCTGGGGCCGGGCCCCACTTTCAACACCCTCGGGCAAGTCCAGGGAAAGGAAGTGGTGGACATCAAGGGCACCAAGGTCGATCCGGTGTCCGGTCACCTCAACATGACGACGGTCTCGCAGCGGGACGGGTTGACGTTGGCCGATGCGCTGCGGTTGTGGGCGAGCGGTAGTGAGCAGCTGGTACCGCGGGATGTGGTGTATCCGCCGGATCGGTCCAAGGATCAGGTGGATAAGGACAACGACCTTGAATTCAAGAAGTCGGAGGAGAGCGCGGAGTTCGCGGCGCTCGGATACCTCAAATATCCCACCGCGGTGACCGTGCTGACCATCAGTGATGACGGGCCGTCGAAGGGCAAGCTGCAGGAGAACGATGCCGTCACCGCCGTGAACGGGCACCCGGTGGCGACACTGGACGAATTCACCGGACAGCTCAAGGCGACCAAGCCGGGCGATGTGGTCACGCTCGACTACAAGCGCAAGAATCCGCAGGGGAGCGATAAGACGGAAACGGTGAAAATCACGCTCGGCAAGAACGGGGATCGTGATTACGGATTCCTGGGTGTGGGCGTGGTGCAGGCGCCGTGGGCGCCGTTCACCATCGACTTCAATCTGGCCAATATCGGCGGGCCTTCTGCCGGCTTGATGTTCAGCCTCGCGGTGATCGACAAGCTGACGCCCGGTGAGCTTGATGGCGGAAAGTTCGTCGCTGGTACGGGAACTATCGACGCCGAAGGCAAGGTGGGTCCCATTGGGGGCATCACGCACAAGATGTTTGCCGCCAAAGACGCTGGAGCGACGGTGTTTTTGGTGCCCGCGGCCAACTGCGCCGAAGCCAAGACCGACGGTGGGCAAGGGCTCACGCTGGTGAAGGTCGGCACCTTGACCGAAGCGGTTGACGGACTCAACGCGCTTAATCGCGGTGATCAACCGCCCAGTTGTTAGCGAGCCTCAGCACAATTGATGCAAGACAGGCCCGGCCTTTCTGCGGCTACAGTGGGGCCTGGGTTTTCTTTAGCGAATATTGAGCGGTTCGACACTCTCAGTAGACACTCGACGAGGAGCGTAGCGACGTGGGAATGCGGCCAAATGGGGCTCTGCCACGACTGACCCGACGAAGCCGGCGACTGGTCGCCGCATCGTTGGTCATCGTGGTGTTGTTGTTGATCGGGCCGCGCCTGGTCGACACGTACATCAACTGGCTGTGGTTCGGAGAGCTCGGATTCCGTGGCGTGTTCACCACGGTGCTGCTGACGCGGCTCGCGTTGTTCCTGATCGTCGGCACCGTGGTCGGTGCCGTGGTTTTCGCGGGCTTCGGGCTGGCCTACCGGGCGCGGCCCGTGTTCGTGCCCGCCAAGGGGCCGGGTGACGCGCTGGCGCAGTACCGGGCACTGATCCTGTCGCGAGTGCGGCTCTTCCTCATCGGTGTCCCCGTGCTTATCGGGGTGCTGGCCGGCGTTGTGGCCCAAAGCTATTGGATGCCTGTGCAGCTGTTCCTGGAGGGCGGGGACTTCGGTATCAAGGATCCCCAATTCGGATTGGACCTTGGCTTCTTCGCCTTCGATTTGCCGTTCTACCGATTCGTGTTGACCTACCTGTTCATCGCGGCGTCCATCGCGCTGATCGTCAACGGCTTGGTGCACTACATCTTTGGTGGCATCCGGCTGTCCGGGCGCTCCGGCACCCTGTCACGCCCGGCCCGCATCCAGCTGGTCACCTTCGCTGGAATCCTGGTGCTGCTCAAGGTCGCCGCGTATTGGCTCGATCGCTACGAGCTGCTCTCGCACACCCGGGGCGGTAAGCCGTTCACGGGGGCCGGCTACACCGACATCAACGCGGTGCTGCCGGCCAAGCTCATTCTGCTGGCCATCGCAGTGATCTGCGCGGTCGCGGTGTTCTCGGCACTGGTGTTGAAGGATCTGCGGATTCCTGCCATCGGCCTGGCGCTGCTGCTGCTGTCCTCGTTGGTAGTCGGCGCCGGGTGGCCCCTCATCGTTGAGCAGTTCAGCGTCAAACCCAATGCGGCGCAGAAAGAGAGCGAATACATTGCGCGCAGCATCAAGGCGACGCGCGACGCGTATGGCTTGACCGATGATGTCGTGACGTATCGGGATTACAGCGGTACGGCCTCGGCGCCCACCGGTAGTGAACAGCTGGCCAAGCAGGTCGCCGCCGACCGATCCACCATCGCCAACATCCGGGTCCTGGACCCGAACATCATCAGCCCCGCCTTCACGCAATTGCAGCAGGGCAAGAACTTTTACGCCTTCCCCGATTCATTGTCGATTGACCGGTATCAGGACAAGGGCGGTTCGCTGCGCGACTATGTGGTAGCCGCCCGCGAGCTCGATCCGGCCAAACTCCGTGATAACCAGCGGGACTGGATCAACCGGCACACCGTGTACACCCACGGCAACGGATTCATCGCCGCCCCGGCCAACACCGTCCGCGGAGTGGCCGATAAGCCGGACGAGAACGGCGGATACCCGGAGTTCCTGGTGAATGCCGTCGACGACAACGGCAAGATTCTGTCCGACGGCCCGGCGCCGCTGGCTCAGCCGCGTGTCTACTACGGCCCGATCATCGCCAGCGATACCAACGACTACGCGATCGTCGGAAAGAACGGCAACGATCGTGAGTACGACTACGAGAACAACGCCGGAACCAAGAACAGCACCTACACCGGTACCGGCGGGGTTCCGGTCGGCGGTGCGCTGGCGCGTACGGTCTTCGGCCTCAAGTATGCCGAGCGGAACTTCCTGTTCTCCAATGTGATTGGGGACAACAGCAAGATCCTGTTCAACCGCGATCCGAGCCGGCGGGTGGAGGCGGTGGCCCCGTGGCTCACCGTCGACAGCGGGACCTACCCGGCCATCGTGGACAAGCGCATGGTGTGGGTTGTGGACGGCTATACCACGCTGGACAACTACCCGTACTCGCAGCAGACATCGTTGTCGGAAGCCACCTTTGACAGCCAGGTCGGCAAGACCGGGGGAGCGCTGCCCAACCAGCAGGTGTCCTACATCCGGAACTCGGTCAAGGCGACGGTAGACGCGTATGACGGCACCGTGACCCTGTATCAGCAGGACGAGAAGGATCCTGTGCTCAAGGCGTGGATGAAGATCTTCCCGGGAACGGTGAAGCCCAAGAGCGACATCTCGCCGGATCTCGCCCGGCACCTGCGCTACCCGGAGGATCTGTTCAAGGTGCAGCGGACGCTGCTGGCGCGTTACCACGTCAACGACCCGGTGACGTTCTTCTCGACCAGTGATTTCTGGCAGGTGCCCGATGACCCGAACGCGCCGACCGGGTCGCAGCCGCCGTACTACATCGTCGCGAAAGACATTACGAAGAACGATAATTCGGCGTCATTCCAGTTGACCAGCGCGCTCAACAGGTTCCAGCGTGACTTCCTGGCGGCCTATGTCAGCGCCAGTTCCGATCCCGAAACCTATGGCAAGATCACCGTTCTGACGGTTCCTGGAACGGTGCAGGGCCCCAAGCTGGTCAACAATGCGATCACCACCGACAACCAGGTGTCCTCGCATGTCGGCATCATCAAGAACCAGAACATCCTGCGGTGGGGCAACTTGTTGACCTTGCCGGTGGCCAACGGCGGACTGTTGTTCGTCGAACCGCTGTATGCCTCTCCAGGCCAGGGTGATCAGTCCTCGTATCCCCGACTGATCCGTGTGGGCATGTACTACAACGGCAAGGTCGGCTATGCGACCACGGTCAGGGATGCACTGGACATGGTGTTCGCGCCCGGTGCGGGCGCGACGGCGACTGCGCCGGCCGTGGAGCCCGGCTCCGTCGTGCCGCCGCCACCGAGTGGCCAGAACGTCCCTGTGGTGCCTCCGGTGGCGCTGCCGACAGTCGTCGGGTCGTCGGAGCTGTCCGCGGCGAAGGCCGGCGCGCTGCAGGAGGTTCAGCGGGCCATTGGCGAGGTGAAGGACGCTCAGAAGAGTGGGGACTTCGCCCGGTACGGGCAGGCCCTCAAGAGCCTCGACGACGCGATGACGAAGTTCACACAGGCCAAGTAGAAAGGCTGGTCCCTGCCACTGTGTGAAAGCGCAAGTGGCAGGGACAAAGACGCCGACGGATGTCGAGAACGTGCAGGCCAGGTAAACGATTTGGCGCCAGCGCACTGCGCCCGGTAACCTGATATTCACCACCGCGGGGTGGAGCAGCTCGGTAGCTCGCTGGGCTCATAACCCAGAGGTCGCAGGTTCAAATCCTGTCCCCGCTACTAGGTCCCCAGGCCAGAGGCATTAATTGCTTCTGGCCTGGGGTATTTTTTGGACTCGCTTCTGGGTCGCGCGAAAGCATCTGGGCGAGTGTGTCTCGACGCTTGTGGCTGCGTGGGGTACGCCCTAATCGGTATGTGCGAGTCGTGACATCAAACGTGCGCTCGCTCTTCGTGGGTTCGTGTTGACCGGAGCATCTGTGAAGTCTGACGCGATCAGACGTCGGCCCAGGCGCCTCTCGGCGCAACCGATGCACAGGTGCCCCGTCGTATGGGGATTGATTTCTAGCCATAGGTCGTGGTGGAGCATGTAGTACTCGTCATGACCGTGTCCGTCGACGTTGTCGGTATCGATCCCGCAATCCAGGCAAGACCAATCGATCACCGGCTTCAACGCCGGCCTTTCGGTCACGGGTTCGCTCCTTACTTCTGTGTTTCGGTGCAGATTGTGAACGTGCGCACCGCATGCGGGAAACCCCCGGTCGGATATCCAACATTTGTGGTGGTGTTCACGATGAGATTCATTGGCTTCTCTCGGTTCAGGTGCGATCGGTCGTCGCATGTGAGGCGGGTGGCTTCGTACTTGTCGATGCTCAGGCAGCTGCCGCGTGCCCAGTAGTAGTCAAGGCACACTGTCCCCACGGAGACGTCAAACCGTTCGGCGGCGGAGGCGGCAAGCCGGGCTCGCGGCATGGGTACCGGCCTATCGCCGGCGGAACATCCGGCCGGCGGCCGCGCCCCATCGCCGAAAGCGGCCGCGTGAATGGTGCAGTGCTGCTTGCGAAGCGTTGAGTACGCCGAAGTCGACATGAATTCCGACGGGCAGGTTCTTGGCGTCATAACTGGCCACGATCGGGTGGCGGGACTTGTCGATCACCGTTTTGCAGGTGATGACTGTCGCACCTGCTGAGGTGTAGACATCCGAATAATCCCTGTCGCTTTCCCATGCGCGCTCCCAGCTGCGATCCAGTGCCTCAAATTCTTTGGCAGAAACAGACTCGGCGTCGTGGACCAGAATCATGCCCAGATCGGTGGAAACGCTGATTCCGTATGGGGGAGCTGGTTTTCCGTAGAGGTCTTCGGGGAAGTCGATCCGCGTGCGGGGAGCATCAGATAGTTGAATCGACAGATACGCCGGCCGAAATAGTGGAGCCCCGGGCTTCGTTCGAATATTGAGCTCGGTGGACCACACGCGATAGTTCCCTGGGTCGACATTCAGAACCACTTGCGGGTAGTCGAGATCGTAGACGTCGCGAATCGCCAGGCGCCCCGATGAAACTTCGATCCGGCCCAGTTCGATGTTCCGGAACAGGGGAGGTGGGCAGTACCACGGAGCGAAGCGTGATGGATCAACAAGAGACATTCGCCGGGCACCCCTCCACTGCTCGCACCGAGGTAGTTACTGTCCTCGGCCGCCACGATCCTTGATTCGTCGGTAATCGTGACATAGGCGGGTTTGACTCGAACGGAGCTCGGTCAAATCTCGCGGACTCACTATGCGGACGAGCGGAGGCAAGGTCATGGAATACCGCGGGCCAGAGACAATGTCAGTCTCTGGCCCGCGGTACTTGCAGAGGCAAGAATGCCGAAGCTACCGGCACTGAACCCCGGGGTTGTTGCAGGACTTGCCGATCCCGTTGCTGTTTCTGCCGCCGCCGATGTTCTGCGGCTGACCGTTGATCTGCCGCGAATCCGGCGTATAGATGTTCATCGCGTCGTTTCCGGTCAGGAACTCCGTCTCATCGTCCCAAGGGTCCGCGCTGTAGGTAATCGCGGGCGCCGTGCCGCCCTGGGCATTTCCGTCGTCCACAAGGTTCACGCCAACAGCGGTGGTCACGCCTAAAAAGGCGAAGATTAGTAACCGCGCAAAGGCGGACTGTGTGCTCATTGCGATTGCACCCCACTTCCTAGATTCAATTGATGGGACTTACCGCGACACCACAGCGGTCCTTGAAGTCGGTGACCGGCTGACGGATACCGTCGAGGTCGGCCTTGACGTCCGGGTTCGCGGCCATGTATCCGTCGATCGCCGACCGTATTTCGCTTCTCGGCTTGCCCTTGAAGCCGTTGAAGAAGTCGTTCACGTCAGGGTGCGTGTGCAGATAGACCGATTCCGAAGCCGCCACGCCGGATGTCACACCCAGCAGATCCGCAGGTGTGCAATTTGGGGGATCTTCCGCTGCGGCCAGTGGCGCGCCGAGGGTGGACACACCCAGGGCGGCGAGGGCAATTCCTGCGTAAGCCACAAATCTTGGTATGGACGACATGCCGACTCCTCTTCGTGAGTTACAGACCTTGTATTGGTTTACATCGCCGTTGGCCACATTGCCATACGGTGCCAGGGTATGGCAGGGCAACGAGCCGCGCCGGTTGGGTGACCCGAACGCACGGACGCGGAGGGTTGACGGGCCTGGCGCCGAGGCATGGAATGGGATGATGCAGAAACGCTCGATCGACGCATTGATACGTCAGCTGTTCGAGCGCGCCAACGACGGGCACAACGCCGCGGACACGGTGGTCGGCGGGCATGAACGGGTATTGCGCCAGACGGTGATCGCTCTACGCGAGGGCTCTGAACTCGGCGAGCACGAGAATCCGGGCGAGGCCACCATCTACGTCATTCAGGGATTGGTGCGCCTGGTCGTCGGCGCCGAACATTGGGACGGTCGTGCCGGTGACCTGATCGAAATCCCCGATGCCCGGCACTCGCTACAGGCATTGGCCGATTCAGCGGTGCTGCTCACTGTTGCGAAGCATCGCTGAACCGGACGCTGAGCGCAGGGCTATCCGTGACAGGTGGCCGCCGTCTGGCCCGTGGTGGTGTTTTCGACCGTGACCTTGCCGTTGATGATCAAGCGGCACGTCACGGCAGACCCGGCAGATTGGGCACTGACGAAGTACGGCGGATCGGCGACGTCACTGGTGAAGGTCCAGGCCCAGGTGTGCTGCGTGCCATCCACGGGCTGATCACGCATGTGTCCAAGGCTGTCTCTCCAGGTGATCGCCGTGATCGGGCGATCTGAGCTGATGACGTAGAGGACAGTGTCCGGAGTCTGCGGAGCAATGGCGAGTGAAGCGCCGAATGCCGTCGCGCCGACTGCGGCAGTAATCAGAGTTGCCGTGAGTGCCACAGGTCAGCCCTCGCAACTCTGCGGGATCGAAACCATGAGCTGCATTGCCCATCCTTCTTGTCTTGTTGTGCTGAGGGCACAGTACGCCGAATCAGCCTCCCTTCGTGGTGGTTTGGCAGTTCTTGTCCAACAGAATTGGTTCCCGTGGTGCGCGGCACGCACGCCTCGGTGCATTTCCGAACGCGGTGTTCATGAATATGTGAGCAAAGGAGTCGGGCCCGGGGCCGGTGCCTGCGGGCCGGGGTTCGCCGCTGTTAGCGAAGGTTGTCGGCGAGCTGTCCTTGTTCGCCGAACAGCCGGGTGTTCCACTGCTCGATGAGCTCGGCGTTGGGGACGTCATTGGGGTGGAATCCGGGGCGGTTGTAGGCGCGGATACGTGCGATCAGCTCGCGGCTTGCGAACGGTGAATGGCGCAGCGCGGCAATGCTCTTGAACAGCCGTCGTGGGTTGTAGGCGGCCCGGTCGCGAGCCAGGGAGGCCAGAATGTTGATGAAGGCGCCGATGACGAAGTCGGCTGTGGTCAACCGCATAGCCCAGATGCGGAGGCGCTCGGTACCGCCGACGGTTCGGTAGACATCGAAGGCAACGGCGCGGTGTTCAGACTCCTTCAACGCGTGCCAGAGCAGCGTTGACCGAACTTCATTCTCGCCTAGCAGATCCTGTGCGCGGGGATCGGTGAGTAGCGTTTCGGCGATCACGGCGGTGTAATGCTCCATTGCGGCGGTGACGGCGAGGTTGAGGTGCGGCGGGAAGTGTCGTGTCAGCCAGTTCAGCGTGCGGGAAGTCAGTCTGTCGAAGAACGCTGTCGGGTACCCCATCTCCTGCAGGCGCTCGTTGAGTTCACGGTGCTCGCGTCCATGTGTCACTTCCTGGCCGATGAATCCCGCTACTTGCCTCTTGAGTGCCGGGTCGGTGATCTGGTCGGAAAAGTGCCTGACAGATCGGATGAAGTAGTCCTCCCCTTCGGGGAACACCGCGGACATCATCGCGACGATATGGCTCATCATGAGGTCGCCTTGCACGTAGTGGCGGCTCAAAGACCCTGTGGGGTAGCGAAATGTGATGCGCCGCACTGCGATGGGCCTGGCGTCGATGTTGGTGTCGGCGGTATTCATTGGGACTCCTCTGGATGTGTTGACGGTGCGGGCTGTAGCCACATGTTCCTGACGAAGACGTAGTGCGCGATGAGGCCAATTCCCCATCCGAGTAGTGGGTATATGAACCATGGATAGGCGGTGCCGTGGTCGAACTGCCATGTCAGGGCCCAAATGGCGATCAAGAGCACTTGGACGGCGACGAAGACGCTGGCATGGATCCGGAACGCGGTGCGATTGATTGCCCGGGCACGTTCGTACCGTTCACGCTGAAGGCGGCGATGCTCTTCCTCAGCTCGGCGCTCGGCGCGTTCTACTGCTCGATCGAAGGCGTCACCGTCCATTATTTGGTTCCTTCCCTGGGTTTTTGGTTTGGTCAAGGTCTGTGATCTCGGTAGCGGCGCGGTCGAGGATTGCCTCGACGGCCGCGGGGTCCACCCGGCCGGCCAACGGCGTGACCCGGGCGGCGAAACGGGCGAGGACCTTGTCGAGCGAGTCGCCGCCGCCGAACCGCACGCCCGTGCGCAGCTCTACCCCTGCGAGCACATCGATCCGCCTGCCCAGTGCCTGCTCGCCTTCTTCGGATGCGCTGTAGACGGTCCGGCCCTCGTGCGTGTGTCCGGTGAGCAGGCCCTCTGCGGCCAGCGCGTCCACCGCGGGATAGACGGTCCCGGGGGAGGGGTGGTAGCCACCGGCGCTGAAAAGACGTGATAGCTCGGACATCAGCTCGTAACCGTGCATTGGCCGTTGGGCGAGTATTGCGAGGAGCACCAGCGGTAGTTCACCGTGACGGAAGAACCGTGCCACTAGATGCGCCCCCTACGTGGGCTGTTGTGCCAGAAAAAGTGAGTCAAGGGGACCTGCCTCCCATGCCTACGAAACTATTACGCAGAAGCTATATCGAAACTATTACGAAGTCAACGGTGGGGAAGTTGGAGATTTGCCCGTCCGGGTTGCCGAGGAGGACGCTGTCGCGCTCGGTCGGTGGCTAGGCAATGATTAGTTGATGGGTCTCATCTCGCTGCCTACCGCCGTGCTGTCCGACGCCGATATCGCCGACGTGTTGAGCCGTGCGGTCCGGATAATCAACCCCGTGCTCACGGTGCTGGCGGAGTCCGATCCGTTCGGTCTCAAGGAGCGCACCTACGAGTTGGGCGCCGCCGAGGGGGTTGCCAATAAGGCACTGGACGCCCTGGCTTGTGCGTTGAACACGGCGACGACTCCCGGCACAAAGGCGTGGGACATGCTCGATGCCCGCGGGAAGGCGCATTGGTGGGTGCAGCGCGTTGGAGCCGTCAACACAGTATTCGTCGCGTTCCCAGGTGTTTTCGGTGCCCTCGCGGCGCGGCTACCCGTGCAGGACCTGCTCGGGTTTTCCAACCAGGCCATCGTGTTGGTTGCCATCGCCCGGGAACTCGGAATTGACGATCATCGGGAGCAGGTCCGTCTGCTTGCGAAGGTGCTGTGTCATCGCACGCTTAGTGATGAGGCGTTGGCGGGTGCCGACGATCGGGAGCCGGAGAGCCCGCGCAGTTGGTCGCCGTTCGCTTTGGCTCGCACACTGTGGCATCTCGCGGGCATCTTGCGGGCCGTCGGCGACGAACTGGAAAAGCGTCCGCAGCCCAAGCCGATTTTCCGGTATCTCGGCATGTTGCCCGTGTTGGGGAGTCTGGCCGGATACATCGGTGAATACGGAGCCCTGCGACGGACTGCTAGCGCAGGTGAGCAGAGCATCGCGGTGCAGTCGCAAGCAGTGTCCGCCTAATCGCCCAGGTTCTCGTCCAAATGCGCCCGGACGTTGTCCCAGAGGTCGAGAACATCGACGCTGAGCTTCTCCCAAATCTGGATGATGATGGGATCCGCCGCATCGACGAGACCCAGGAGTAGGTGCCCTGTGCAGATTTCCGTGTGTCGGCGGCTCTCCGACGCCGTCATAGCGAGTTCAAGTGTCCGTTGGGCGCCCGGAGTGAACGAAATCTTCTCGCCGGGTGGCTCCTGCCCCAACGGGACGAGCTGCTGAATTACCCGCGTTCCGTTCTCGAACCGGACCCCCGCGGTCGCAAGCAGGCGGGCACCAAGCCCGGTCCCTTCGCCCACCAGGCCCAGCAGGAGGTGTTCTGCTCCGAGGTAGTTGTGCTGCCGTTCGCGCGCTTCCTCTTGTGCGATCACGATGACCTGTCGTGATCGCTCGTTGAACAGATGGAACATGACCCTCCCTATCTCTGCGTCAACGTACATCTTGCCGGAGTGGGTGCGGCGATGAGCTACTGTCACGGCATGACCGCTCTGAAGGTGTTGGCTGGAACAGGTTTCGTGGCAGTTGCGCTGCTGGCGGGGTGCTCGGGCATCGTCAACATGGGCGGCGACACCAAGTGCAAGGACTTCATCGCCGCCGAGGAACAGAAGCAGAACGACGCGGTGAGCAAGATGGTCAAGGACGAACGCGGGCGCGACGCGTCGAACCTGGAGATCTCCGCGATGCGTACCTCGGTCACGATGTACTGCAAGACACTTGGGAACGACAACAGCAAGATTCGCGAGGCACCCCACATCTAGGGAGGGCCACGCGATAGGCGTTGCATGCCTGCCGAAGGCTCCAATCATCTTGGGCGCGAGGTCGATTGCCGGGGCGTCCAGCTGCCTACCGGTGACGGCGATGTTCGCACGGGGGTGGTGTCTCCTCGCTCGCCTCGTGGCGATTGGTAGCCAGTGGTGTGGCGCCCGGGCAGGCCGAGCGAACCCTGCAGCGTCTCCCGGTGGCCGCACGGTCGATAATTTGCCACTCGGCGGTGCGCTGCCGAGGTGGTGGGTAATTCGCTCTGGCCTGCGTTTGGCAATCTGGTCACGGTAGTGACAAGAGCCACAATGGTTATTCGGCAGTGATGCGCGTCATCGGGTACGCTCGCGCGATGCATGACCGAAAACCGCAGGTAGGACTACTATTATGGTCGCTGATGTAATTAGTTGCGACAAGTTGCTCAGGCACCCACGCGGGCTGGTGTGGGAGCTGATCAGCTCACCCGATACGTACCCCATGTTCTTTACCGGGGTTGGTTCCTGCGAGACCTTGATCGAGAGCACCGAGGCAGGGCCGGATCCCGAATACCTGGTGTTGTCCGCCAAGGCGAAGGCTCGCGTTCGGCTGATTCTCAGCAACACCAAGGAAAGTCTTGCGATCGAGGGCGTCGATAACGACGGGCTGATTTCCGTGCGATTGTTCGAGGAACGGTCTGCGCAGACTCGAGTCCGTATCACGGTGTTGCGGGCGGCATCGGTATTGCCCTCCGGTATCAAGAAGCCGAGTGTGGCCGTCAACCAATGGTTGATGGACGGACTGGACAGAATCGATGACTATCTCTCCGGCGCGCCTACTTCCACCGTGTCCAACTCCGGTGACAACGGAAATCTTCAAGTCAGCATCGCCCGGCTGATGGTCGGCGTGGGCGTGGTGCGCATTCCGCGCCCCGACCGTGGACTTCGCCAGTTGAGTTCACTGGCCCGGTGGGGATTCACCCTCCAGGGTGGTTATGCGGCCGCGGCGGCGCGCGCTCCCAAACAGCTCGCGGTCGCCGACGACGCCGGACAACTGACCTTTGAGCAACTTGATCGACGCGCCGAAGGGCTGGCCACCGGGTTGATGCGTGCCGGCATCAACGAAACCTCGAAGATTGGCCTGCTGGCCCGCAACAACATTGCCATGGTCGAGTGCCTCATTGCCTTCGGCATGCTCGGAGTGGACGTGATGCTGCTCAACAACGCACTCGCAGCAACTCAGATCCAGATTGCTGTCGCCCGCAACAACCTCACCAGGGTGTTCGTCGACGATGAGCTCGATGAGCTCGTCAGGTACGTGCCGTGGGAGGTCGAGCTCGTCAGTACTGGCCGGCGCAGTGCCATCAACGGGCGCCGTGGACTGGATGACTTCGTGGTAGCCGACAAGCCGGGAGTGTTGCCACCTACCCGCCCCGGCCACCAGGTGGTGCAAACCTCCGGAACCTCTGGAACGCCCAAGGGTGCGTTGCGGCCCACGCCACGCGGGTTCGCCGTCATCGCGGCAATGCTTTCGCGGATGCCCATGAAGATGAACGAGACCATGCTCATCTCGGCGCCCATCTTCCATGCCTGGGGGTTGGGTTGCCTGCAGATCAGCACACCGCTGCGGGCGACGGTGATCCTGCAAGAGAAGTTCGATCCGGAAGAGTGCCTGCGCGCCATCGCCACTCGCAAGGTCACCACGATGATCGCTGTGCCTGTCATGCTGCAGCGCATCGTGGACCTGCCTGCGAAGGTGCGTCAGAAGTACGACACATCGAGCCTGCGATTGGTCGCCTGTAGCGGTTCGCCGCTGAATGCCTCACTGGTACAACGGTTTACCGATGCATTTGGCGAGGTGCTCTACAACTTCTACGGATCCACCGAGGTGTCATGGGCCACCATCGCCGATCCCGAGGATCTTGCGATCGCGCCCACCACCGTCGGCCGGCCGCCGCTGGGCACCACCATCGCGATTCTCGATGCCGACCGGCGCCCGGTGCCGCGCGGCGTCACGGGCCGGATCTTCGTCGGCAATGAGATGTTGTTCGAGGGATATGTGGCAGATCCGTCACCGGCGTCGGTGAACGGCCTGCTTGATACCGGCGATCTGGGCCACCTCGACGCCGACGGCCGCCTGTACATCGACGGTCGCGATGACGAGATGATCATCTCCGGCGGTGAAAACGTCTTCCCGCGACCGGTGGAGGACGCACTGTCCTTCCTGCCGCAGGTTGCCGATGTCGCCGTCGTCGGGACCTCCGACGACAGCTTCGGGCAGCGACTGTCGGCGTTTGTCGTGCTGCACAAGGACGCCGGCCTTGACGGCGACATGGTGCGCGCCTTCATCAAAAACCGGCTCAGCAAGTTCCACGTGCCGCGTGATGTCTACTTCGTCAAGGCCCTTCCGCGCACGTCGACCGGCAAGGTCATCAAGCGGCTACTGCTCGCCGATTGCGAGCGCGACGGGATCAGGCCTCAGTAGCCGAGGCTGCCCATCCGCTCCAGTGGGAAACGTCGGTCAGTATCATCGGGCCGGTTGGCGGTGTCTCTCGGTACTGCCGGTATTTGTTGGCCAGCAACGTGATCCAGGTGGCGTCGGGGGTATCCAGAACACGCGCGATGCCGTCGGCGCGCACCCACCACAACGCTGCCCAGTCCTCGTCGTAGCGATCCGCCAGAAAGCTGACCGCAGGGTTCGCGGCGATATTGCGCACGCGCTGCAAGTCGCTGCGTGACTTCGGTTTGTGATCGACGGCCCAGCAGATGACGTCGTCGGCGACGGCGAAGGTCACCGGAACCAGATGGGGCGCACCGGATTCGTTCACCGTCGCCAGCCTTGCCACCGCCGCCGCCCGGAAGCGGCCGCGTGCCTCGGCAGGGTTGAGGCGCACGCCTAGTGCCGGCCCCCATTACAGATGTTCGCCAGTACGTGGAAGTTGTTGGCGCCGTCGAACAATAAGCCGCCGACCGCCCCGCCACGATCGATGATGTCGGGGGAGGAGCGCACCTCGGGAGTAGCGGCTAGCCACGTTCCCGCCAGGTCGTAGGCGCCGCTGAGGCCGTCGGCGTAGGCAGTGAGCTGCTGGCGAGCACCCGGCTCGGTGACACCCTCCAGGTTGGCGCGCACGGCATCGTTGTTGCGTCCCCACATATCGCGGGCCTGGCCGATGGCCTCGACCTGGCGGTCCAGGCCGGAGTAGGCGGGATTGTCGGCGCGTAGATACATCAGTGCCTCGGTGACGATCGGCCCGTTGTTGGCCGGGTCGTCGACCGTCTTCGACATCTGATCTATCGCAGCGCAGGTCGACTCATCCGCGTTGGCAACCGGAACACCGGCTCCGAACGGAATGAGGGCACAGCTCACCAGGACGAGCCGAGCGAGCAGACCTGACCGAACCCACATGGTTGTCCTCTCTGAAGTGATGCGCTGCCCCGATCGAAACGGCAGCTTAGCTGGCTTCGCGGCTTCGCGCGCGAGTGGCTCGATGAAAAGGGCGCGGCCCCTCCGGGGGAGTCCCGGAAGGGCCGCAATGGATCTTGATTAGTGCATCACTTGAGTTCTGCGGAGCTCAGCCCCAGCAGGCGGCGGGCCACCACCAGTTGCTGGATCTGCTGGGTGCCCTCGAAGATGTCCAGGATCTTCGAGTCCCGGCCCCACTTCTCCAACAGGGTGCGCTCGGAATAGCCGGTGGTGCCGGCCATTTCGACGGCCTTGAGGGTGACGTCGCTGCCGACACGGCCGGCCTTGGCCTTGGCCATCGACGCTTCCATCGAGTTGGGGATGTTGTTGTCGGCCTGCCATGCGCTACGCAGTGTCAGCAGGTACGACGACTCCCAGTCGGCTTCCATCCGCAGGAACTCGGCGGCGGCGGCGTGCTGGGCGTGTGCGGGCCGGTCGTAGGAGATCTCGATGCCTGCGTCCTCGAGGATCTTGCGCAGTTCCTCCAACGAGGCCCGCGATACACCCACGGCCATGGCGGCCACGATCGGACGGGTGTTGTCGAAGGTGCTCATCACACCGCCGAAACCCTTTTCGGTGTTGATTTCCGGATCGGACAGGATGTAGTCCTTCGGGATCCGGGCGTTGTCGAAGCGGATGACCGCGGTATCGGAGGCCTTGATGCCGAGCTTCTCCTCGAGACGCTCGATCGTCACGCCGGGGTGTTCACGCGGCACCAGGAAGGACTTGATGGCGGGGCGGCCCTTGGTCTTGTCCAGGGTTGCCCACACCACGATATGGGTGGCACGCGAACCGGCGGTGACGAAGATCTTCTCGCCATTGATGACGTACTCGTCGCCATCGAGCTTGGCGGTGGTGGTGACCGCCGCCGAGTCAGAACCGAAGCCGGGCTCGGTGATGGCCATGGCGGCCCACACCTTGCCGAACTTGTCGGCATCTTCCTTGGTGGTCACGCTGGACACGGCGGCGTTGCCCAGGCCCTGGAAGGGGATGGTGAGCAGCAGGCCGCAGTCGCCCCAGCTCATTTCGAGGGCGTTCAGCAGCGCGGACATGTTGGCGCCGTTGACGTTTTGCTTCTTGGTGTTCTCCTCGGCGCGGAAGGCCTCGGCGCCGGCAAAGGCGAAGGTGCCGGCCGCGGAGACACCCGCGAACAGCGTCTCCAGGGTCTCCAGCTCGACGGGGTAGGTGTGCTCGGCCAGGTCGTACTTGCGGGAGATGGGCCGTACCAGCTCGGCAGCGCCCTGATGCCCCTTCTCCTGAACAGCCTGCAACTTCTTGGGGAGTTCCAAATTGATTGCCATGGAAAGACTTTCGTTTAGTAGATAAGACTTCAGAAGGACAGGACCGCTAGAGAATTACCACGCCTTCGGCGACACCGATTGCGCGCAGGTTGCGGTACCAGCGCTCCACCGGGTGCTCCTTGGTGAAGCCGTGTCCGCCGAGCAGCTGCACACCGTCGAGGCCGATCTGCATGCCCTTGTCGGTGGCGAGCTTGCGAGCCAGTGCGGCCTCGCGGATGAAGGGCAGGCCCTGCTCGGCACGAGAGGCACCGCGCAGCGTCACCAGGCGCAAGCCGTCGAGCTCGATGGCGATGTTGGCGCACATGAAGGCAACTGCCTGGCGACGGGCGATGGGCTCGCCGAACGCCTCGCGCTGCTTGACGTAGGGGATCACGTAGTCGAGCACGGCTTGGCCGGTACCGACCGCGAGGGACGCCCAGCCGAGGCGGGCCAGCGCGATGGCCTCGGAGTAATCGGAATCCGCGGCACCGTCCTCACCGAGCAGGCCGGAAGCGGGAACCGCGACGTTGTTGAGGTTCAGCCGGCCCAACGCCGCGCCGCGGATACCCATGCTCGGGTCCTCCTCGACGGTGATGCCCTCGGTGCCGGACTCGACGATGAACAGCGTCGGGCGGCCGTTGTAGTTGGCGGCCACGATGAACAGCTCAGCCTGCGCGGCGGCCGGAACCAAAGACTTCACGCCGTTGAGGCGGAAGCCGCTGGGGGTGCGGGTGGCTGTGGTCTTGAGGCTGAACGGGTCGAACAGTGCCTGCGGCTCGGCGACGACCACCGAGGCCTGTGGCACGTTCTCGCTCGCGAACTCCTTGAGGTAGGTGGCCTGCTGATCGGCGCTGCCCCAGTTGGTCAGCGCGGAGGCCACACCGGAGGGGGCCAGGATCGGCAGCGCCAGGCCCATGTCACCGTACGAGAGAGCCTCGGCCACAAGGGAGTTGGTGACAGTGGAGCGCTGCGAGGCGATGCCGTCGAAATCCTCGGGGATGTTGATGGCGGTGACGCCCAGCTCGGCGACCTTGCCCAGTAGATCGGCGGGGTAGTTCTTGTTCTTGTCCGACTCGTAGGCGGCCGGGCGGATGACCTCGACGGCGAATTCCTTCACCGTGTCGGCGATCATCTTCTGCTCGTCCTCGGGGTTGAGGTCGAAGTAGTCGGCGTTGGCCTTGTCGAGGCGCTTGGGTGCACCCTTGCTGCCGGTGACCTTCTTGAAGGTGCGGTTGGCAACCCCGAGGGTGGTGAACAGGCCCTTCGTGGTCTCGAAGATGCCCTTGTTGAAGGCTCCGCGCAGGTTGTACTTGTCCAGCAGCTCCGAACCTGCGATCGGGGTCAGCACCGCGATGAGGATGTCGATCGCGCCGCGCTTGTGCTTCTGCAGGCCGACGCCGGTCTCGTGCCTCGCCGGGCTCTTGCTCTTGGCGGCCTTCTTCTCGTCGCGCGGAGTCAACGTGTTGGTCATGTCACCAGCCGTTTCTGGGGTTAAAGGGGTTCTGCCGGAGTATCTGGCCGTTACCTTACTCCGAAGTAAGAACCGTATCTTACTAAGCGGTAAGATCCTCAGAAAACGAGGTGTATGTCACACCCGTTGTCACCGCGGGGAGCAGCGGTGTGCAGGGGGCGTTAGTCGAGAGCCTTGAGTACCTCGTGGTGTAGCAACCCGTTGGTCGCCACCGCACTACCGCCGTGCGGGCCGGGCTCGCCGGCCAGATTGGTGAACCGGCCGCCCGCTTCGCGAACCAGGATGTCCAGCGGGGCCAGATCCCACAGCGAGACCTCGGGTTCGGCGGCGACGTCGACCGCGCCCTCGGCCACCAGACAGTAGGAGAAGAAGTCTCCGAACCCCCGAACGCGCCAGATCTCGTCGGTCAGCTCGATGAACCGATCGCGTTTCCCGCAGTCCGCCCAGCCCGACAGGCTGGAGAACGACAGGCTTGCCGACGTGAGCTGATCCACTCGGGAAACGTGGATGAGCCGATCCTCGCCGGACCCGACCCGGGTGTGAGCGCCGAGTCCCTCGGCCGCCCACCAACGACGGGACAGGGCCGGGGCGCTGATGACACCGACGACGGGTACGCCGTCCTCAAGCAGTGCGATGAGTGTGGCCCAGATGGGGACACCCCGCGCGAAGTTCTTGGTGCCGTCGATGGGATCGATAACCCACTGCCTACCGCTGAATACGGCCTCGCCGCCGTACTCCTCGCCGACCACCGAGTCTGCCGGGCGGGATCGATGCAACAACGAACGCAGGACGGATTCCACCGAGGTGTCCGCGTCGGTCACCGGTGTCAGGTCGGGTTTGGTGTCCACCCGTAGATCGAGTGCGCCGAACCGGGACGTGGTGATTTCGTCGGCGGCATCGGCTAATTCGAGTGCGAGCCGACGATCTTCGCGCAAGGACACGGTGGGCGTCATGCCTGCAGTCCTACCATGACAGTGTGTGGGAATTCTTGGTGCTACTTCTGATCGGCGGCTCGCTGGCTTTCGTCATCATGCAGATGCGACGCGGCAGGCAGGCGCAACCGGGTATGAACGCGGTGCACGGGACCCTATTGGTGACGGGTGTCAGCCCACGTCCCGAGGGGGTGACGGGGGAGCAGCTGGTCACAATCACGGGTGCGCTCAACGGTCCTACGGTCGCCGAATACGTCACCTACCGGCAGATCGTGCGCGACGTCAATGACTGGCCGCGTATCGGTGACCTGATCCCGGTGCTGTATCCGCCGAAGAATCCCGATCGCTGGGGTGTGCTGCTGGCGCCGCCGTCCGGTCCGCAGCCGTATCCGAGTGGGCCGCCGTCGATCGAGAACATCGATCCGGTGCCGCCACCGCCGTCAACACCTCCGCCACGACCAGGGCCGGTCGAGGGGTCGTCGTCAACAGAGGATCCGGCCAAGAAGCACGAGCCGCCGCCGAGGTACTACGAACCGCCGCCGCTATGAACGAGGCGGTCCGAACCAGGCGTGTAGCGCGTCGTTGAGCCCGGTTGTCGTACCGTTGCCGACCCAGGCGACGTACCCGTCGGGTCGGATCAGCACCGCGCTGGGCGCTTTGACGGCACCGATGACGGGAAGTTCGAAAGTGTCTTCTGTGTCAACGTATTCGGCGTCGACGGAGTCGACCCGATGTGACCAACCCGAGGTGCCTGTCATGGGTGTGTCCAGGTTGAGTAGCACGCCCCGGGCATCGTGCAGAAGTGTGAACACACGCACGATGCCATCGCCGGTCCGCACATCGAGATCCGGCATACGCCGCCCGAGCAGGGGATGGTCGGGGCCGGTCTGAGGGCCTAGGTCGTAGTGGATGTCCAGACCGCTCATCATCGCCGCTATGTGCTGACGTGGCGCGTCAAGAGCGAGGAGTTCAGAGACGATGTCGCGCAATGCGTCAACCCGTTCGCCGGCGCGGCTGAGTGCGGTCTGCGCCATGGTGTTGTGCAGTACCCGCTCCGCGACAGGGTGCCGTTCGGTGTGGTAGGTGTCCAACAAGTCCCGGGGTGAGGTGCCATTGACGACTTGGGCGAGTTTCCAGCCGAGGTTCACGGCATCCTGGATTCCGGTGTTGAGACCCTGCCCGCCGATGGGAAAGTGCACATGCGCCGCGTCTCCGGCGAGCAGCACCCGTCCCTTGCGGTACGTCGCCGCCTGCCGGGTCACGTCGGTGAACCGGGAAATCCATGTGGGACTGTGCATTCCATAGTCGGTCCCACGTGCCGCGATCAGCGCCGCACTCAAATCACCCAGGGTCGGCTCACCGGTGCGTCCGACCTCCGGCTCGGTCACCAAGACCCGAACGGGGCCGTCCTCCTCGAACCTGAAGATCGAATGCAGCGCGCCTTGGCGGTGGATGCCCCACTGCGGTTCCTCGGTCAGCTCGACATCTGCGACCAGGCAGCTGGTGGACGGATCCCATCCGGGGAAATCGATGCCGGCGGTCTTGCGTACCAGGCTGCGTCCGCCGTCGCAGCCAACCAGATATTGCGCCCGCAGCGTCGAGCCGTCGGAGAGATCGGCATCGACGGCGTCATCGGATGCCGTGAACCCGTTGACCTCACGCCCTCGGTAGATCGGTACTTCATGCTCGGTGACCCATGCGCACAGGGTGCGTTCGATGCGGTACTGCAACAACATCAATCCAAAGGCGTGCCTGGTCGGCTGGTCGGTCATATCCAGCAGGAGCGCGGAAAAATGCGCGATGGGTGCGGTGAGTCCCTGGGGCAGGAACCGGTCGACGATCCCGCGCTGATCGAGCACTTCGAGGGTGCGTGACGTCATGCCGCCCGCGCGTGAACCGTCCAGGTCGTGGGTTGCGCGCCGTTCGACGATGGCTACATCGGTTCCGGCGAGGGCCAGCTCGCCGGCCAGCATGAGTCCGGTTGGGCCGCCGCCGACAACCACCACGTCATGTTCGGTCACTCGTCACGCTCCTCGGGCTCAGCCAACTCGGACCAGTTCGACGGTACCCGAAAGATAAGAAAAATAAGAGATTTTTAAGGTAACTCTAAGGGTGTGTGCGTGCCCCTACGGTAGCCGTTGCGCGCGTTCCGCATGTTCGCGACGCTCACTCGGGGTGAGCGCGCCCCAGACGCCGTGTGGCTCGTCGTTCGCGAGCGCGTACGTCCCGCATGGCTGCCGTACAGGGCAACTGCGGCAGATGCGTTTGGCCCGCATGTCGTGGAGTTTTTTGGCATGCCCCCTTTGATAATCGGGGGCGAAGAAGATATCGGTGGGCATGCCGCGGCAACGTGCGTCGAGCTGCCAGGACTGTCCCATTGCGTCGGTGGCCTCAGTCTGGTGGTTTTCGGTCTTCACCATTAATCCTTTGCAGCGCAGCACTTCAGAAGCCGGTTCGGGCCATCGCCGAACCGGCCGCTGAAGTGACCGGTGATGACGAATCAGCCCGTGATGCTCTGTGCGATCTTGACGACCACCAACACCGCCGCGATAAGCAGATACCCGCGCAGTGCGACCATTCCGGCGGTCCGCAGAGGCGACCATGCCGGACGGTCCAGAGTGTCCAATGCGGGGGTTCGCCAGGTATCCCGCTCCTCATCCCGCACCGCGCGTCGCAACGCACGGTCGTGGGGCTGGGCGTCCAAATCCTTTACCTGATCCGGATCGAGCCCACCCAGTTCGGCGGCCACTGCTGTCGCGGCATTGCGATCGGCCCGGGATTTGGCACCCGCGATCACGAATCCGCCCGCCATTCCGACCAGAGCCCCGATACCGAAGAACATCTCGAGCTGCTCGGTGGTGAGGTCCGGGAAGAACGTCGCGCCGGTCAATGCCAGCGACAACAGCACCAACGACCAAACAATCACGCCCGCAACGATGTTCTGACGAGTGGTGTTGACCCACGGCCCAAGTACCGCCCTGTCATTGCATAGCAACACCAGGAACACGGTCGCCGAGGGCAGCAGTACGCCCGCCAGCGCCTGGACACCTTGGGTGAGCAACCCCAGCACATTGTCAGGGCTGAAGGACACGGCTGCGGCCACTGCCAACAGCAACGCGTAGCCGACGTAGAAGGCGGGGGCCTCACTGATCTTCCAGTGCAGAGAGTGCCGCCTGCGGAAGGTATCGCCGAGGGCATAAGTGGTGGCCAAACCCACTGCGTTGGCACCGATTAGGGACGCGTCGAGTAGCAGAATGGCGAAGAGTGCGCCGACGGTTGGTCCCATGCGGTCATGCAAGAGTTGGGCAACCGCGCCAGCATCTGTGAACTGGCCGACGGCGTCGGTACCGGCCAGACCGAACGCCGCAGCCGCCATGATCGCGACAGCGCCAATCATGACGACGACGATTCCCACCCACAGATCGATGCGCTCATACCGGATCCATCGCGGGGTCAGCCGCTTGTCCACGATGTTGGACTGCTGGAAGAACAGTTGCCATGGCGCGACTGTGGTACCCACGATCGCAACGATCAGCAGCAGCAGCTCAGAGTTCAGGCCGCCCGGGAATGAGGGAATCACGCCCTTGGCGGTTTCACTGATGGACGGGTGCACCATGATTGCCATCGGGACCATCACGATGTTGATTGCGATGAGTGCGAACAGGAATCGTTCCCATCGACGGAATGACCCACCGGCAACCACGGCGAACAACAACACGGCGGCCAGCGGCACCGAGATCGATTTCGGAAGTCCGAAGTAGCTCAATGCCAGTGCGACTCCGATGAATTCGGTGACTATGGTCAGAGCGTTGACGATGAACAGATCGCCCACGCTGAACGCGCCCCAGAATTTCCCGAACCGCGCGAAGATGAGGCGCGCGTGGCCGACGCCTGCTACCGCGCCCAGTCTCACCACCATTTCCTGATTGACGTACAGCACCGGAATCAGCAGTGCGAGTGTCCATAACAGCGCCATGCCGTAGTTCTGTCCGGCCTGGGCGTAGGTCGCGACGCCACCGGCGTCATTGTCGCCGACCATCACGATCAAGCCTGGGCCGAGGATGGTCAGGAGCATTCGGAATCGCTGCCAGCGGGTGCGGCCGGCCGTGGTTTCGTCTTGACGAATAGTGCCGAGTGCTCCCACGATGTCGCCAACGTGAGCGCTGTCCATGACTGCCCCCGGCGGATGAGCCGTGGCGGCACCACCGGATGCGGTGATTTGATCAGGGGCTGGCGCGGATGCGCCGCGGCCAACCGTTGAGTACAGGCGTGGAACGCCGTTGAAGAACGCCATCTTTGGGTGTTGCCTTTCGGAAAGTCTTTGGTGCGAACCGTTACAGGTCGCAGATAACTGCCAGCGGGTTGTTCGCGATCTGCCTCTTGAGGCGTGCTTCGGGTGTCGCGTTGACGCGGGCCGACACCCAGCCGATCGTGCGCCGCAACGCGTCAAACGCTGCGGGGCGTCGTGGAGTGATCGCGATATGACGGGGCAGGGCAAGGCTCATAGCGAAGCTGCTTTCTCAAACGAAATTCAGCCTCGTAAAGCACACCGAGCACGCAGCTCACACTCGGTTCGTTCGACGACGAAACCGATTACGAACTGCGCCTGGTCCAGGAGGCTGTCAGGGAATATGAACTGTGATATGGACTTCCGCCGGACGTCATACCGTCCCCTCACCTCCTTCACGCAAGGACGCATCGCGTCATCTCCAC
>Ga0265327_10000831_pt1 | contig 46328 bp, 61 predicted proteins | sample 41621metaG_FD_202089 | JGI IMG/M metagenome (GOLD analysis project Ga0265327, IMG submission 202089) | Rhizosphere microbial communities from Carex aquatilis grown in University of Washington, Seatle, WA, United States - 4-16-21 metaG | ecosystem: Host-associated > Plants > Roots > Rhizosphere... | reverse complement strand
TGATCCGGCCGGCGTGATGGTAAAGGCTGCGAGCAGAAAAAGCAAAAACTATTCGGCCGGAATGTCGATCCGTTCGCCGAACGGGTGTTGCTTCCTGGGGTCAATCGAAGCCCACAAAACCGGATAAGCGGGCTCGTCGTGGGGGAAGTCTGACCACAAGTCTGTCAGGCATACGAGAACGGCCGGCGCCTCGGTCGTGTTCTCTTCGATCCATTCGAAAACCGGATTGTGATCAGTGCCACCACCACCGCACGGGGTTAGCGTTAGCGGTCCGTCGTCCGGGGTCCATTCGTCGACGCGTACAATCTCAGCGTCATGGTAGAGAATCGTCAGTCGTTCGATTCCTTGTTCGCAGATGTCTTGAAGTTCAGCAGCAAACCGGCTCAAGGTTGCTTCGCCGATGGATCCGCTAGTGTCGATCGCTGCGATAACGTGGCCAAGTTCCTGGGAGTGTCGCGACGGGAGATAGATCCCAGCGTGGACAAACCGCCGGTTGGGTCGTTTCCAATTGTAATTGCTCTTGGCGTTCCTGGTCATGAATTCGCGAAGCGCTGCCTTCCAGTCTACTTCCGGCGCCAGTAGTTCGCCGATCATGCGAGCAATGCCGGCCGGCAGCGTTCCGCGTCGCTCTGCGATCTGCTGGGCTGCCGAAACGTTTGCTTTCCATTCCTGGTCGAGTTGTCGCGCTTCGGCCAGGTCAACCGGCCGGCCGTTGTCGTCCGTGGGATCCATGACGCCACCGCATCGGCCAGGATCGGGCGCGCCTTGCTGGTTGCCAGGTGCGTCGCCTGGTGCGTCAGAATCGGCGCCGTCTTGGTCGGTGTCTCCCGAGTCATCGCTATCGCTGTCGTCTCCTGGTTGATTGCTCGGGTTGTTCTGGTTGCTCTCTGCCTGGTCGTCTTGGTCGGTGTCGCCTTGCTGGTCGTCGCCTGGTTCTTGGGGCTGTTCCTCGGGCTTGGCGGTTAATGCCGTGAAGATTTCTTCCGCAGAACGGCCGGCGTCGATTTTCGCGTACGGTCCCTCGCCTGGGAAAAGAGCGCCATCGGGAAGCGTGAAGCCTGATTCTGTCAACAGTGGGTTGATTGCCAGGTCGCAAGCAACGTTCCATTGATGCGGGTCGCGACTAGCGCGGCGCGTACAATGCCGGTTTGAGCAGTGTAAAACCTCATGGGCGAGTAAGCCTATCAATTCTTGTTCGGTCAGTTCTTGAACGAAGTCAGGATTGTAAACCAAGCGCCGTCCGTCTGTTGCGGCTGTTTCAATGTTCCAGTCTGCTGAGAATTCAAGCCGCAACACCAGCGACGCGAAAAACACGGCCCTAGCGTCTTTGGAGAGAATCAACCGGGTTTTTGCGGCCGATACGATCCGGGCTGCGCGTTCTTCAGATGTCGCCCGATGCGCGACTTCTTCAAGCTTGCGGATTGCTTCGTTTGTGGTCATGGTCGACATAGTTTCGAATCCTGTGAAAGTTAGAGGCGTCCAGTAATGCGGCCGGCCGTCCGGCCGCAACGGTGGAAGCCTCTAACTAGGCGACTTCGAACAATAGCATCGGACCGGCTGACGCGATGTCCATAAGGGTCGCCCGTGCTTCCTGGCCGGTTGCTTCATCCAAAGCGCGTTTCAGGTCAGGAAGCGCCATTTCAAAAGCCTGTTCATAGGCTGCGATCTTGCGCCGTAGGTCGTTTGCGCGTCGCTTGGCGGTTGCTGCGGCTTTCAAGCCGGTTTCAGGATCGTGAAGCGTTTCGTCGATTTGACGGGCTTCCCGTGCGATCTCGGAAGCCAGGGCTTCACGGATCACAGCAGCGCTGTTTTCGTCAAGAAACGTTCGCAAGCCGAATACTTTGTTTTTCGCGCCGGCCGATTCGATTGCCTGGGCGACACGTTCCCAGCGCGACCAGTTGTCATTCGGTACCCAGTAAATCCCGCCGGTGGGTCGTAGGGTCGTTCCGTTCAAAGCGTAGACGATGTCGACTAGCGCGGATGACATTGAATGATAGGGTACCGTGTCGCGATTCCGGCGGTACGATTCGGTCAAGTTCACTTCGGTTGCCGCGTCGCCCGTGTCGACTTGGACATTTTGCCATCCGTCTAAACTGGCCGTGATAATGTGACGGTATTCGTTTCGCTTGTCGTCTGATGATCGTACAACGCGAACGACTTCGAACGTGGTTTTCGAAGCGCCGACCTGAAACACTTCGCAACCGGCAAAGTTATCTTCCAAGGTCTGTTTGAGCGCTGCGCGTTCGGTCATTCGTTCGGGGATGAACTTGCCGAAACCGGCAGCGTGAAGCGAATTCGACAGCGCCGGAAAATCGGTATCCTCGCCCAGTGTCCAGAAAACCGCGCTACCAGCCAGATTGTTTTGTGAAGCCTGCATAGTCTCTACCCTTAGTCGATGTCGCAATTGTTACGCTTGCGGCTTGCGTTCGGTCGAGTGTCGACCTGTATTAGACTCTACCCTATAAGACGCGAATTGAGTTTCAAACCGGACGCAAAAAAAGCAAGAAAAGCAAAAATTGTCCGAAATAGGTCAGGACCTGGGGGAAGCGAATATCTCTTTATGCTGATTGATCCAAGCGCCGGCGGCCGGAATCGTGAGAACGGCCGGCGCGACACTCAACACGTCAGTGATCAGAATTGCGCCGAATTCAACCGGAAGCCTACAGAGATACTTGACAAGCGCCGTCAGTCGATCGGGCTTCAAACCGCGAGCACGATCGGCCAGCGCTGCGCATATGGCAAACAACGCGCTAGGATCGCGTGGAACGGCCGTTGTTTCTGGCGCGTCGAGAATTGCATCGGGCGAGGGACATTCGGCGAATATCCGCAGAAATCCCTGAAATTCGGCCGCCGGTCCGGCGCCTATCGTGCCTGTGAGCAATTCCGGCCGTGTTGATTCTGGGCAGGACATAAGACGCGAAACGCGCTCCCATGATCGGGGGGAACAATTCGCCCGTTCGCGTTGTGCCTGGGCAGCGTCGAACGCGAAAAGTAGCGCCGGCCGAAAATCGATGAACGCTCTAACGGCCGGATGAATTCCGGTTTTCGTCGCCCATGATTGCCAGTCTTCGCGCGACACGTCCACGTCCAAATGCGTGAAACGCGATAGGACGTGAGTAGCTACCTGGCCGGCGCCGGCGCGGTCCGTTGTCCGGTTGCTGGCTGCCACAACTTGCCAGGTATCTGGCAGATGATCGACTAACCGCATTGCAGCGCATTGCGTCGCCAGTGGCGCTTGTGCGAATTCATCGAGAAACAAAAGTCCGGCCGTTCCCTCTTGTGGGAGAAAATCGGGCTTCAGCCATTTAACACGGCCGCCATCCGTCGGCGCTGGCAAGCCGAGAAAATCAACCGGTTCCAGAAGATTGACGCGCAGTGTCAGCAGTTCAATTCCGAGCAATTCTGCGGCAGCGCTAACAATGGCCGTTTTGCCGATACCTGGCGCTCCCCACAAATACAGGGGAACATGAGCGCCGTTAGCCGATTGAATCGATTGAACAATGTCTGTCAGTTTCATAGCGAAAACCCTTCAATGTGGCGCCATTGTTGCGCTAGCGCCTTGCGTTTCCGGCATAACGGCCGGCCGTTGTTTGTAATCTCAGAAGGGGACATATTCGGCCGTTGGTTCGAACGTGTCATCTTCAGACCATTCGGCGAATTCAATCTCTCCCCGAAAGCGATCAGCAGCGAATTCACAAGCCCGATCGATCGTTTCCTGGCCGTACCTGGCCGGCTTGCGAACGGCCGGCATATGCAGCAGCGCCCACAAGTTATCAGAATTCGCGTCATCAACTGACCAGTTTAATTCCGGACATTCGTAAGCTAGTTCGTTCGCGAATTCGTCGAAATGCGCCAGGTCTGAATAATCGGCGCCATGGCGTTCGATGCGTTCAACATCCCGCAACGTCAATCCCGTCAATTCCCGTGCGCGTCGCTTGGGAACTTCCGTTGCTTCCCATTCCGCTGTCAGTGTGGCCAGCGCGTCAGGTAGCAGCGAAACCACTAGTTCGATATCTAAGCCGTTCTCTTGTGCTGCTACCTGGCAAACGTCATGCGCCTTGCTCCAAGCCGTTTTGACGCATCGTCGACGTTTCAGGCGCTTGGGGGGAACGGCCGGTTGCGTCTTGATTCTGGCAACGTGGATGATTTGATGATCGGTCGGATAGTTCGGAATCGGAAGATCGTCAATCATGACATCGACCATGATCGCAGTCGAGAACATAGCGTCAGACGATGCGGGCGCGTCCAATGTGACGTTCCATCCAATTACCTGACGGTTTCGTTCAATCGGTTGAATCATTGTCATTTGAGCGATCCTAGCGAATTCCAGAAGCAAGCCGGCGGACGATTCCGCCGGCCAGGTACGTTGCTGGTCAGCGAATGACACGATATCCGTCGGCTTCAAGCCGATCGGCTAGTTCGCTGACCATTGCGTTGCGCTGCTGCTGATATCGCAGTCTGCTGCGAACTGTGGTCAGTGTTGGAACGTATCCACGATCCATTGCGGCAGTCAGGTCAGCGTAGCTATGGAAAGCCGTCACGCTGAGAACCAAGCCGTCATTCGTCATCCCGTCGACTGTTAGACTGTTCATTGTGTCCCTTTCGTGTTGTGTTCATTGTTACGCTGAACACTTGCGTCATAGTCTCTACCCTATAAGACGTCATTCCGGTTGCAAAACGGACACAAAAAAGGCAAGAAAAGCAAAAAAAGATGAAAATACCTCAAAACCATGATCCCAGACGGTCCGGTCCGGACGGTCCGGACCGCAAGAAATGTGATGTTATAAACCGGCATGCGCTGGTCTGGGATGAAGCCCGTGCGGCGCTTGGGTCCTTCCCAGGGGGGGAGGTCCCCGTCGCGGTGGGTCAATCGCGAATTTTTTGCACCTGACCGATTTGAAATGTCACTTCCTTCCTTCCGGTCGGGGTGATTCGGTCTGTTTTTCCGGTGTTTTTCCGAAGAACAAGGAAATACGCGGGTTTCATCAGGAATTTCCTGAGATGCAATCCGTCAGACGTATTAACCGGTCTTTCCCGTTTTTCGGGATTTGCCTGCGTTCAGTTCTGATACGGCAAAAAAAGCACTAAAAGCCACCGCATCGGTTGACTTGTTAAGACGCCTTCATCAATCTATCGGCCACCCGCTCGCACCGCCGAGCGATTATGAAACACCCCTCAGAAAAGGGGAAAGCCGCAACGTTCTCAGCGTTGCGGCTTTCAAGTCAGGCCATAAATGCAGAATTGGCGAACTTCTCTCCCTTGGAATGTGAAGCGCTTTCGCGCTTCCTTTCCGAATCGCAATAATACGCTCTTGCGCATTATCTGCAATTCACTCAGACATAATCGGGTAGATTATCTCTCTCTTGGAGGGCGCATCATGTAATTCTTTGCGCCGTCATTCCCCTTTTTCGCAGCGGGCGAAAAGAGTGGACCCCACAAGGTTGGCGCCTTGTGGGGTCCTGTAGATTCCATGAACACCGGAACTTGCGAGGTTGACCAGGTGAGCACAGAAAATACGTCCGAAAATAAGACGAGTCAAGACTCAATACGTGATAATGTAGAAAATAGTGAATATGGGTATATATCGAGAGGGCGACTCTGCCGTCTGGAGGAAGTTCGCCGGATTCTCGGGGCTTCCCGTGAAACGGTCCAATTGTGGAGGGAAGCGGGTTTAAGGACGGCTAGACCTGGAACACGGACTGTTTGGGTTTTGACGGATGAAGTCATTGAGTTTTTGCTCAACAATCCAAAGCTGGGCGAGCGACCATCGGCGAAGCGTAAGGCTCGGCTGGCGCAGAAGGGGAAACGAGAATGATCAAGGTTCGGATCAAAAACCCGAGTTCTCGGGCCTATTGGCTCGCTCAGTGGAACGATCCCGTCACGGGGGAGATCAAAACCCGCTCGACGAAGAAGACCACTGAGCGGGAGGCCCTGAAGTTCGCGGCCAGGCTCGAAGATGAGCTGAATTCCGGTCAGTTCGTGGATAACACCCTCACGACCTGGGACGAGCTGCGGAAGCGGTTTGAGACCGAAGTTTCTGCGACTCGGGCGCTGAAAACCCGTCTGAAGACGCAGGCGATGTTTAACGCTGTCGAGCGGCTGTTTAAGCCAAAACTGCTTCAAACGGTCGCTCAGGCGTCGTTTGTGAGCCGTTTTGCTTCCGCATTGCGCGAAGAAACGATCGAAGAGACGATTGACGGCAAGGTCGTGACCAAGACGATCGTGCGGAAGAATTTCACGATTCGCGGTCATCTGGCAGAGCTGCGGAAGGTTTTGCGCTGGGCCAGGGACCTGGATTTGATTCAAAAAATGCCGGTTATCCGGATGCCTCCCAAAGCGGGTGGCATGAAGGGGCGTCCGATTACGGCCGAAGAAGTCGACCGGATGCTGGTAAAAATTCCGGAAGTCGTTCAGAAGGCGTTCGTCGAATCCTGGGAGTACTTCTTGACCGGAATGAACCTTTCCGGTCTGCGGCTCGAAGAAGCGATGAAGTTGAGCTGGGACGACGATCGGCAATTCATGGTCGATCTGTCGCACCGCCGGCCCATGTTCCGGATCCAAGCCCAGCACGAAAAGGGGCGGAAGTTCCGGTTGCTGCCCATGACGCCGGATTTTGCCGAATTTCTGCTCAAGACGCCCGAATCCCAGCGCCATGGTCTGGTTTTTCACCCGCTGACGTATCCCCGTGGCGGGCGTCCGGTTCCCCATCGGCCGACGCACGAACATGCCGGCCGGGTCATTAGCCAGGTTGGCGAGGCTGCCGGAGTTCGAGTCAGTGATACGAAATTCGCATCGGCCCATGACTTGAGGCGCTCCTTCGGGTATCGGTGGTCAAAACTCGTTATGCCGAAAGTCCTGCAAGAATTGATGCGACACGAATCGATCCAGACGACGATGGAGTTCTATGTGGGAAATATGGCCGAAGATGCTGCGGATGCGGTCTGGAAATCAGTCGAGCGCGATTCTGGTAACACTTTTGGTAACACTTCTGGAAAATCGGGTTCAGAGAATCCTGCGTCCGTTCGAAAAACACATAAAAAACAGGCATAATTCAATGCACCCGGCAGGAGTCGAACCTGCAACCCTCGGTTCCGAAGTCCGATCGCAATGGGACTTGACGAGACTCACGGGTACCAGATTCCAGAAACCGCCTCGTTTTCGGGGCGGTTTTTTGCTTTGGCGGTCGCGAAGTGGCGGCGTTTGGTAACACTTTTGGTAACACTTCCGACCGGTATCGGTACCGCTCAAAACGGGCGGAAATAATTCTTCAAATCGCGTTAATGTCGGCATAGTGTCGACACGTTTTCGACGCGATGGCGACCGTGTTTTTCTGGAGTGCCTGACGATCGTCTTTTCGCTTTTCAAGCTGGAATTCCTGGATATCATCCGCCGCGTCAACGCAGTCCTCAACAGTCCAACGCAGTCCACACAGGCAATAGGAATGAAAACAAAACCCGCTCCCAAGAAAACCGCCAAGGCGAAGGCCAAGGAACCAGTCAGTTATCCGACCAGTGGCTTGGCATCGGCCAGCGAAGCGGCCGAGTTTTTCGGAGTCGTTCCGAAGACGATCTATCGCATGGTTCGCGATGGCGATCTGGAAGTGGTCTTTGTACGTAATGCGATCCGCATCCCTTGGGATGCTCTGCACGCCTTTGTCAGCAAAGGACGCAAGCAAGCGGTCGCAGGTTAGCTTTCGCAGTCTAGGATTGGCAGGGATTGCCGCCGGGCAGGGATGCCCACTTTTTGACGCGGATTAGAGCAGTGGTCAGCTCGCCAGGTTCATGGCCTGGAGGTCGGGGGTTCGAATCCCTCATCCGCTATTTCTCAAGCTGAGCGCAGGGCCACGGGAACTTGTAATCCCCGTGGTTAAACGAGCGAGTTCGACGCCCTGGCTTTTCAAGCTCCCCTCTCGAAATTCTGCGCTCAACGTGTGCGCGGTGTTCTGGTTCGTTTCAAGGAGTTTCGCAATGTCGTGGTCATGTTCGTTTATTGGCAAGCCCGATGGGATCGTTAAGGCGCTGTTTGATTTGAGCGCGAAACTGAAGGACCAATCCAAGGTCGAGTTTGACGATGCGTTGCCGCATCTGACGGCGCTGGTTCAGCAGAACTTCAACATCAACGGGCCGATTCGTTGCACCTATCGACTGCATGCGAACGGCCACGGTTCGGTGCGCAACGGAGTCGAACAGGATCGCTGTTTGTCTGTCACTTTGGAGACGATTCACGGCGTTGTCGCACCTGATCCGGTTCGCGCTCCTGATGCCGTTCCTGCGTCTTGATCTGTGTTCGATTCATTTAACCCGTCACTGACAAGGAGGTCTTTCATGCTCGTTCTGTCTCGGAAGCCTGGGGAAAAGATTTGTATCGGTGATTCGATCGTGATCAAGGTTGTCCGCATTGGTCCGAACACGGTCCGGATCGGGATCGACGCACCTGGTGACATCGCGATTCATCGCTGGGAAGTGCGTGAAGCAATCACTGCGGAATTGCAGGCGCTGTGTGAAGCGGAACAGACCGTTGAACAGTGACGGGCTGAATGAGGATTTGGGGTCGGCGAAGCGTGTTCGTCGCAGAAAGGACGTTTTCAAAATGAGGGTAGATGATGGATCCACGACTGAAAGACAAATTACCGCAGATCACCTTAGAGAGCCTGCACAAATTCGATCAGGGGAGGCTGAACAGGCAATTCGCCAGGGCCATTGCGAGGATTTTGGACAACATCAGCGAGTTCCCCTGTCGGGACGGCAAGCCAGAATCCCGCGAAGTCTCGATCAAATTGACGGTGACTCCGCAGATTAGAAAGGTCAAGAAGCCGGTCGAGACGGCGTACGGCCATAACGAGATCGAGGTGCCGGAAATCTTCGGGCTGATGATCAGCGCGATGATCAAAGACAAGTTGCCGATCTTCAAATCCGGCGACGTGGTCTGTGCGGTGGATGTCCGCAACGGTCGGATCACCGACGCGCGGTTTAACCCTGCGAATTCACTGGCTCCGGAACAGATGGAACTGTTCGACGACGAGCCAGCACTGGCCGATTCTCCGGACGATGACGATGACGACGATGATGATTCTGAGTGAGATTTTTCGGATCGCGTTCGCGATCACGCTGTGTGTTTTCTGTGTTTACAGCCTTTATCTGGATGGGGAGCGAAAAGACCGATGAGTACCGAATTTAACCAAGCCGCGCTGCAACTGTTATTGGATACTGCGCGAAGCGGCGATCATGCGGCCAGCAAAGTGCATGTGATGGATTTGCCGCACACGAAGACGACGCTGGTTGTCGATCACACGGGAAAAATAGAGCAAAAGCCCTGGGACGAGCCGCAGCGACTGGAGAAGTTGCTTTCGATTGCCGACGTCATTGCTTGGGCCAGGGATTGGGCCGAGCGCGCCGACGGCGCCAATCACGTCAATATCTGGATCGGCGAAAGCAATGTCATCGCGACTCTCGAAGATCGCAGGATTCATCAGGACCGCGCGGTCTGTCCGCTGACCACGACCGACGTCTTCGAACGGTTTGGCGAACTTTCGGAGATGGAGGAAGGCGACGCTTTCTCGACCAAAGAACTGCGGGACGCATTGCGCACGATGTTCTGGAAATGCTTCTGCGATGACAAACAGCGAGATTCGCTGATCCGTCAGCTTCAGCGGGTGCGAACCCAACAGGAACACGGTGTCAGCCAGGGGCACGGTACCTACGAAGCTGGCGTGACATCGGTCGTTGACGGCAAGCCCATTGAATGGCCGGAACGATTGTCGATGAAAACCCGAGTGTTTACCGACCTGAGTCTGCGTCGCGAAATGGCGGTCGATGTGGTGTTTGAAGCCGATCCGGCCCGCAAGTCCTATTTCGCGCTCTGGCCGACCAAGGCCAGCTTGCTGGAGGCTCGGCAGGAAACGCTGGAATACGCCGATGAGATGATCCGAAACGAGCTTTCGGAAATCGATCGCATCCGTGTCTATCGCGGCCAGCCGAATTGAGTTTCGGCCGGCGGCTGGTGGTTTTTGTGGGTCTGATTATGGATTGGTGAATGTCGGAAAAACAGCTCGAAATTGACTTTCCGCGTTATCGGCGGCTGCGGTGGCTCGAACGGTTGATCATTCCTCGGTTCGAGCGCCAAACCGCCGGCGAGCGGCGTCTGGCGAGGACGCCGACCGCGAAAAGTCTGCTCAAGGTGATTGAATGCCATGCCAGGGACGGCAAGGAATGTTTCCTCAAGCGGTCGACGATCGCTCAGGAAATGAATGTCAGCGAACGCACGGCATCACGGGCAATCGCTGATTGCGAGCGGCTGGGGCTGCTCAGGGTCAAGAAACGATCCTTCAGCCGCAACGACTTCAGCGTGTACGAAATTGATTGGTGCGAGGTCAAGCAAATGTTGCTCGATAATCCCAAAACGGCCGGCGTGGTGGACCCGAATTCCGGGGAATCCCGACCCTCGGCGACCCGAGACAACTTGTCAGCGACCCGAGACAACTTGTCAGCGACCCGAGACAACTTGTCAGCGACCCGGGACAACTTGTCAGCGACCCGGGACAACTTGTCACCGCCGCAAACAGGTCGCACTTCTTATTCGCGCGGGCGCGCTCTTAAACATTATGAAACAACTAATAAACCTACATGTAGCGATGTGGGTTTAGACGGGGATCAGGAAGAGGCCCAGAAAGACGAAGACCGGGAAGAAAATTCCGGTAACGGCGGCTGGCCGTTTTACATCCTTCCCAGACATATGACGACGATGACTGTCGTTCAGCAACTGTTCGAGCATGCCAGGGACCGGGGCTGGTTGCGTGACGATGACCGATTGCGGTTTTTCACGCTCTGTAAGCATGTCTCGGGCGGCGTCGCTGCGGGCTCAATTTTCAATCCTGGCGGGCGATTGACGGCTTACTTGAAAGAATCAGCGTCCTCGAGCAAGTGGCCGGGAAACAACGCTGAGGAAGACGCGGCGCGAAACGCAATCCGCAAGCTCGATATGGGCGAGGTGCGTGTATGAAGCTCCAAGCGACCAGCACGAAATACTGGGCCGACTTTCGCGCCGAACGTCACCACGCATTCGAAGCGGTGACTGAAGCCGGCGTCAAGCTGGTGATCTACGTCAGCCGTGTGCATCTGGTCGACGAGAACCAGCGACGGACCTACGAGAACGAACTGGTCACGACACGTCTGCGCGACGAAGGCAATTACGTGGCGTTTCCTGCAGAGCCCAAGTCGGGCAACGTCGCGGAACGGCCAGGGACCACAACAGAAGATCCACAAGAAACCAAACCGGAGGCGACTGAGTGACAACTCGGGTTCAAAATATTCGACGCATCGACCCCAACGAATGGCAGCACTTCGACGAAAACGTCTATGTGGGTCGGTATGCCTATCTGCGATCGGGCAGGTTTGAGGGCAGCGAGTGGCGAAACAGCGGGCTGGGCAATCCCTTCCGGTTCCTGGAAACCGACAGCAACGCCGACAAGCGGATGCGGCTGGTGACTTACCTGCGTTGGCTGAATCTTCAGCTTGAGGCGCATGGGCTGCTCAGGAATACCTTCCGGCAGTTGCGTGACAAGAACCTGGGCTGCTGGTGCTTGGACTGGGACGGCAAGGGTCCGGTACCGCTGTGTCATGCGGCCTATCTGGCTCGGGTGGTGGATTTGTTCGCGGTCTCTGAAGTTCAGGCGGTGTGTGTCTCGAACTTCGGGGAATTCCTGATCCGGACCGGACACGACAACTCGCTGCCATCGGGGCGTGAATGGGCCTTCATCAACCGGGTGCAGCCATGAGCGCCCGCATCAAACTGAAGCGTGCTCCGCGCGGTGCTGATGTTCCTGCGAAGCGGCCGGTCAAGAAGGCGGCGAAGAAGGTCACAACGAAAGTCCCGCCGCCGGATCTGGAGGGTTTGTTTCTGGCGCTGTGGCGGAAGATGGGTCCTCCGATCGATCCGGTACGGCAATACCGGTTTGATCAAGACCGGAAATGGGTTTTTGATTTCGCCTTCCCGCATCGCCGGGTGGCCGTCGAGATCGAGGGGGGCATCTTTCAGCGGAAAGATGGCAAGCCAACCGGTCATCGTTCCATCACGGGCATCATGCGCGACATGGAGAAATACAACCATGCCGGGTGGGCTGGCTGGCGAGTCATCAGGTTTCATGTGGCCGATCTGGAAAAGCGTCCCGTCCAGTCGATCGCTTTGGTGTGTGGGGCGCTGGATTTTTCTTTCGAGGGGTTGTGATGAGGGCGAAGATTTATGTTGCGGGGCCTTACACGCTGGGAAATGTGACCGACAATGTCAATAACGCGATCTCGATGGCTCAGGAATTGGCAGAGGCTGGTTTCGCGCCGTTTGTTCCGCATCTGTGCCACTTCTGGCATCTGAATTTTAAGCGGCCGTACGAGTTCTGGATGGAGCTTGACCAGCAGTTTCTGGACTGCTGCGACGCCGTGATCCGGTTGCCAGGTGAATCCCTGGGGTCTGATGCCGAGTGCATCCGCGCGATGCAAATGGGCAAGCCAGTGTTCTTCTCGATCGCGTCTCTGCGCGATTACTACGACAAGCTGGAAAACCGGTTTGATCTCAAGCTGGCGGGAATGTCGCGTCTGGGACGAGTCGCCCCGTACGTCTGATCTGTCTGTGGTCATGTGTGAGTGTGTTTTGTTTTCAACTTCAACGTCAAGGAGTTTGAGTCATGAATGAGCCTGTGACAACCGTTCCTGAAAAAACCGGTCCTGAAAAAGCGAAACGCCGCATGCTGTCGATTCCGGAACTGTTCCGGTTGCGGGAATGGATGGTCGCCAACAAGAAGGCGATCGAGCAAGAAAAGTTCACGATGGCGCAGGTGGCAGCCCGAGCCTCTGAGCAACTGAGTCTTGACATCAGCGCGTCGACGATCGACGCAGTGGCGAAGGACATCGGAATCAGCTTTGCGCGACAGCGTACCAGGCCGGGCGCTGTCGGTGATCGGGTTCGCCGAGTGGCCCGGTATCTGAGGTATGTGATTGCTGCGATCGATGCGGTGGGCAAGGAAATGGGCACCGACTTCTGGAAGTTGTCGGGCATGCCGGCGATCGACCGCGACGACCTGAAAGCGATCACTCAGTCAAAACCCCATCCCAAGGGTTTGCGGCCGGATGCTGGCGATGTTGAGGCGCCCGCAAAAGAACCGGGCAAGGAGAACGGCAAGACCAACGGCGAGACGCTGTTTAAGTGAGGGGTTGTCGTGGCTTATCAGCTTTTGAGTGGCGACTGCCTGGACCTGATGCGCGGCATGCCGGACAAGTCGGTCGATCTGGTGTTCACCAGTCCGCCCTACGAAGACTGCCGGACCTATGGCATTCAGTTTTCGCTGAAGGGGCAGGAGTTCGTTGACTGGTGCGTTGATCGTTATCTGGAATGCCTGCGGGTTTCCAAGGGGCTGGTTGCCTGGGTGATCGAGGGCAAGACGAAGAATTTCCGCTATTCGGCAGTGCCGATCTTGCTGGCGGCGGATCTTCATCGTCGTGGCGTGAAGCTCCGTAAGCCGCCGATCTTTCACAGGGTCGGGATTCCTGGCTCGGGTGGAAAAGAGTGGTTGCGGAATGATTACGAGCTGATCATCTGTGCGACGCATGGGAAGCTGCCCTGGTCGGACAACACGGCTTGCGGTCATCCGCCGAAGTGGGCGCCGGGCGGCGAGATGTCTAACAGGCAATCGAACGGCGCTCGGGTGAATCAATGGGGGCACTCGATCAACAGCGGTGCGACGGTCGTTGAGTCTGACGGGCGCGTCAGGTCTCGGGGTCGCCGGCCGAGTCATGTTCTGGCCGAGCGGGACGATTTCGGGTTTACGCCGGGCACGAAATCAACACCGCAATCAGATCGCAGGAAGGGGGCGAAAAGTCGCGTCAAAGTGCATCAAAAGAAAGATGGCACAGAGGTACTTCGGGAGACGCCGCAAGTCATGACGCTGGACCGTGACGGCACGAAACAGCAATCGCAAGTCGGGTATACGATTCCCAAGATGGCCAATCCTGGGAATGTGCTGAAGTTCATCGTCGGCGGCGGCGTGATGGGTCACAAGTTGTGTCACGAAAACGAAGCGCCGTTTCCGCTGACATTGGCCGAGTTTTTCATCAAGTCGTTCTGTCCGCCAGGCGGGACTGTGCTGGATCCGTTTTGCGGTTCTGGGACGACGATCCATGCGGCCGAGATCAACGGCCGGGATTCGATCGGCATTGATGTGCGTCAATCACAGATCGATCTGACGAAGCGTCGGCTGGAGGATGTTATTTCAAATCTGAAAGGGGAAGAACGCCCATGAAGTGTCTCACGATTTGTCAGCCGTATGCGCATTTGATTGTGACTCCGCAGGACGAGTTGCCGATGACGCAGGTCCAGAAGCGGGTTGAGAATCGAACCTGGTCCACGCCGTACCGTGGGCCGATGCTGATTCATGCCGGGAAGTCGGAAAAATACTGGAATGACTATTATTCCTATCTTTTTCCCAAGGTGGCCTGGGGTGCGATCGTCGGCCGGTGTCAGTTGATCGATTGCGTGGAAGTCCTGCTGGATATCGAAAAGCGGCCGGTAATGAGCGATTTCGTCAGGCACAAGTACCCCTGGCTGGCGCAGCACGAACACACCGAAGGCCCCTGGTGCTGGATTCTCGAGAAGGTTGAGCGGTTCGAGACGCCGATCCCGTTTGCTGGCAAACAGGGGCTATTCAACGTGGATGATTCGATCGTCCGGGGGCTGATTTGATGGAAAGGGTTGTGCATGCAATTCAAGAACGGCGATGAGGTTCTGGTGCGGCTGACTATTACGAGTGCTGAGACTAAACCGATGACGGGGATCGGGAAAAATAGAAGTTACGACTGCCGATTTTATATGGAGGACATTGAGAAAGTCGTTATGGCCAAATTCTCGGTGGGTGACTCGTTCGAGTGCAAATTTGACGGTCAGGTTCGAACTGGGAAAGTTATTGCCGTGGATTATGTGGGCGAGCCACCGCAGGCGTGGGTGTCGATCGATGGGCAATGGCCGCGTCGGACCCTGTTGATATCTGAAATGCGACGACAGGGATGATTCGATCGTTCGCGATGCCAAGGTGTTTTAAGGAGCGAAATCATGAGTATCAAAGTGACATTGCGAATGGATGTGGAGATTACTGATGCGATTGATTCTTCCGGAACAAGAGGAAGGATTTGGGCGGGTCGCGCCGACCGGTTGATCAATCTTCCGGCGCTGCTTCCTCCCGGCTCGTTTATTGATTTGGTCAGCAGTGACGATGACGAGTTTGTGGTCAATGTCGCCACCGTCGATGACTACTGGTTCGATGAGAAGAATGATTCTTTGATCTGCTACCTCAAGGAGACGATCGAGGAGCGGTCTACGAATCCGGACGAATTAGTGAGCGTTGCGCAGAAGGTGGGTTGGACAATCACGGGCGACTTTTTGAAATTGCTGGCTCCAGTATGAGCGCTCAATCGACCTGGCGTGATCACTGTCGACCGATCATTGCGAAGGTGATCTCTGAAGTCGGTGCCGAAGACATGAAGGTTTTGCGTGCGGCGCTGCGTGCGGCTTATCCCTACAAGTACCGGCGGATGTGGCCGTACAAAGTTTGGTGCGACGAGATCCGGGTACAGCTTGGCACGAAGAAGACCAAGCCGACGATCGAAGATTCGCCCGGTCAGATTCATTTGTTTGAGTAAAGGTGTTTGAAAGGTTCTTGTTTTTAGGAGTTTGAAAATGCTGGTTGCTGTTTTGCAGGGGTTTTCGTTCGGGTTCGGTTTGCTGATTGCGATTGTTCCGGCGGTGTGGCTGATCAAACAGTTGCCAGCGTCGCCCGAAGTTCAGAAAGGGATTGAGCAGAATGCCGAGTTGCTTCGGCTTCGAGAGCGACAAAAAGACTTAATCGAGCGGATCGCCGAGTCTTCGGAAACTGTGTCTCTTTATTTGTCGAAACGAGTCTAAAACTAGGGTTAAGTCATGAGTACGAGAGAAGAATTTGTTGAAGGCGAGCTGGAAAAAACTGGCCAGATTGATGTCGGCGTCACGAACAATGGTCAGGTCGCGATCATGGTCCCGCCTTCACTGGCGGGCGGCGTGTCTTGCTCGGTCGAGGCTGCCAGGGGTCTGGCGGTCGGTTTGCTGAAGGCGGCGTATCGGGCTGAGGGAAAAGAGATTCCGAAAAATGCCTTTGTGCGGTTGAGGTGATGTCATGAAACGCGGCAAGCGCAATATCACGATCGAATCGATGATCGGGAACGTTCGTCGCATGATTCAGGAAGTGGAAGAATTCATCCTGACGGTCGAGTGCATTCATGCGCTGCGTCCCGATATTCCTCCGGCCGACTTTGAGGGTGAGCGAATGCTGCTGGTGGAACTCAAGAAGGATCTGGCTTGTCTGCTGCGGGGCGATACCGTCCAGTCTGCAATTCATGCCAGGGAATGCGTGCGGATCGCCACCGAAAACTGCCGGGGGATTGATGTCTGAACAACGACAGCTTGCCGTGATCCGCAGTTTTCCCTGGAGCTTGTCGCTGATTGAATCTTTGTGGCTGAATGAGGCGGCGCGGCGGAATGATTTTCTGATGTTCAATCGTTTGTTGTTGACCGCGATCTGTAGGAACCTTGGTGTACCGGAGCATGTGTTATATGGCGAACGAAGTCGAAATACCGGTTGATGAATTACTGTACGTCTCGTTTCGGCTGGATCGGTTCAATCCGGTTCGAGCGGCTCGGGGGCGTGAAGCGGCTTGGGTGTGCATGCTGTTGGGCGGCCAAGAGGCAACCTGGGTCTGGATGAGTCGGAGCGATATTGCCCTGAATATGGAGAAGTTTGGGGCGAAGCCGGGTTTGCTCGATGCGCTCGCGGCGTATCACAAGAACGAGCGGTTCGATTTGCTGGAATCGCTGAATCAAACGACGATCAAGACGATTTCGGGCTGACAGATGGCGTACCAGAAATCACTGTTCGCTGATGCCGATATTGATCCGGCGGTGATTTACTGGGTCGTGATCCAGTGCCCGGTCAGGACTTGCCGCTGTGCGGATTGTCCGGTGACGCACACTCTGGGAAAAACCCGCTGGCACAAGTGCCGCAAGTGCAAGTTCTGTTTCAAGTCGGTCCAGGCCGACCTGATCCCGCCTGTGGCGAGTGATAACTAAGATTCATCAGGATGCTAGTAACTAGCATTATATAACTATCTTAGTATTGCAGCTAATCTAACAAAGCGTTATTTGTGTGCCTAGTCTGATTTCAAACAGTTTTTGGCACACTGCCAGTCAGGGAGTTTTTCAAATGGCGGATCAATCGCTGGTCAAGAAAGCGTTGGCGCTGCGGCCGTTTATCGAAGCCGAACTGGCGTCGCTGGGTTCTGAAGGTTTGCAGATGTTCCAGGCCGAAATCGCGGCGGGGCAGTTCACGGGGATTCTGGCGCCGTTTCAGCCCGAGTTCGCTGAAGTGAAATGCGTGGTTGATTTTTTGTCGGGCATGGCGGCGCTGTATGCCAAGCTGCATATGTACCGTACGGCGTCCCAGTCTCAGGATCAGGGTCAGGACAAACCGCCCGCTACTCCCGATCCCGCCACTCCGGCCAATACCCAGCAGCCCGCCAACAACGATGCGACCAAGCCCGATCCCGTGAAGCCGGTTGTTCCTCCTGGCCCGATGCCAAATCCCTGGGTCAAGAAATAACCAGCTCGGCGGTCAAGGCGAATCTTTCAGGAGTTCAGGCGATGAGCCATAAGAATGTGATTGCTGTTGTCTGTTTCGCTGTGGCCGTGGTTTCCGCGCTGGTCTTCTGTTTCACGGGACTGGCCGTTGCCGGTCCAATGGTCGCCCGTGGGACAGGACCAAACGGTGTGCAGGTCTCGGCTGAGGGTATTGCGCGGATGGTGCTCAGTTTCCTGGCTGCCGGTGGCTTCACTGTTGCGGGCTTCTGGGCCTGGCTGGCTCGGGAGGCGAAGAATCTTCAACCGGAAAAGATTCGTGATGTCGTCGAGACGCTCCGCAACACGACTTCGCTGAAGTTGAGTCCGCTGCCGCCGATCGGCGTGGCGGATGATCTGATCGAGCAGTTCAACAATGCCAAGTCGCCCGATGAGCAGCATTTGATCCGGGAACTCGCCTGGTTGCGGGTGCAGAACGATTTTTTGGCCAAGTTCGGTTTGCCGGATCCCACCAGTCAAGGGAGTGTGTAATGCGTTGCTTGTTGATGTTGCTGACGTGCCTGGTGCTGGGTTGCGGTCCAGTGGTCGTCCCGATCGATCAGTCCGGCGGACGCGATACGAAGCCCGATCAGGTCACGGTCGAGAAGGCGACTCCGGAAGCGGTCTGGATGGCGCTGTCTCAGGCGGTCGCTGCCGGAAATATTGATACGGCTCGGGAACTGGGCCAGTTCGTGTCCGAGCTGCGCAAAAACGGCGAGTTGACCGATCAGGATGTCAGCCGGTTTAACTCGGAATTCGTGAACGCTCCCAGTGACGAAAGTCCCTTGAGTGCGATCAAAGATTCCAAACGAGTCAGGGGGCTGGCGCAATAATGATTACCAACTTTGTCAGCGGCTGGGTCAGCGATCCGGCCCGAGTCACTGAATCGATCCAGTCGCGACTGGCTGCCGGTCATGCGGCCACGACATCGGTGTTTTGTGCGCGTCAGGCTCCGACACTCGAAGGCACCTGGCAACGGTTGCAGCGCGAAGGCATCAAAGGGGTGTTCCTGCGTGATCGCGAAAAGAAAGTGACCGGCAACTATCGTCGGCCGTTTCTTCAAGCATCTGGTACCTGTGTTTCGCGCGGCATGGCTCGGGGCGTGCAGACTTCGCTGGATTACTCGATCGCCGATGCGGCCAGCTTATTGCAAGCTGTCGAAGTGGCGTGGGCGCCGATTTACAGCATGGCTCGGCACGAAATCGGCCGCGACCGGTGCGGTTACGGCGACGGTGCGATTCTGGCGGATGCGGCCAGGGCGGTGCATGAGCTGGGCGTGGCGACCAGTGACCTGTTTCGCGGCATGGATGAACTGAGCATCGAAAAATTGGCGGTCCAGCGAGCGGCTCCTGGTGTGGGGACTCCTCAAGACTGGATGCGAGCGGCGGCGGGCTTCACCTGTGAAACCTTCTGGGCCGAGACGTTTGAACTGTTGTGTGATTGTCTGGCGGCGGGTTATGCCGTGCCGTACGCACACGGGTATGTCACGGGAATGCCGGACGCTCGGGGCATGAGCGATCTGGGAAGTTACGGTCCGCATTGTCGCTGTTTCACGGGTGTGTTCCTGGATGAAAACGGCGAGACGCAACTGGAAAGTTCCGAATCCTGGGGCGAGTTTCCGGCAGGTCAGCCTTCGCTGAATGATCGCACGATGCCGATCGATCAGATGCCAAGGATTACCTTGAAGTATGCCGGTGGGGTGCATGTGCTGGCTCCTGGTTCGGTGGGTGTCCGGGCGCGGCGGTTCTGGAATGAAATCCGCAACGGCGGCGAAGCCTGGGCGGTCGGTGCGCCGAAGTATGTCGCCAAGACGGTGGTGTGATTGATTCTCTGTTCCGCAGAGGGGAGGTGATCGTGTCTGTTCGATCCGAGAGATTTGTGTTCTTGGCATTGGTCTGCGTGCTGTGCCTGTTGGTTGGCGGCGTGGTGCAAGCGGCCACTGTGGGCCAGCGAGCGGCGGCTGCCGTGGCGGTCGCCCGTGCCAGGCTGAATCTCGCAAACCGTCAGCCAAACCTGGAACAACGCGGTTCCAGCGGTCGCATGGGTCTTGAAACACCCTTTCAGGCTGTTCCCGCTCAATCGATTCCTGCGTCTTCTCCGGTGACTGAACCGGTTCCGCAAGCGACTGTTCCCCCTGTGGTCATCGAACCTGTGCCGGTGCCCATTGATCTTGAGTCGATTGCGAACGCCGAACCGGTTTCAGTCCCCCGGCGATCCCCGGTGATGGGTCCGACTCTGCGGCCGATGCGGCTGGTGATTGAGTCCTCGGCGTCGCGGTCGAACGGTCCGGCGGCGCAGTCCCGAGAACTTCCGGCGCAATTGGTGGTCAAGACCTGGCCCGCAGATCGTAATGGTCAACCAACCTGTCCGGCGGGCGAGCGCGTCAAAGCCGAATTGCTGGCCAAGCTGAAGCCTCTCGGCTGGAAGATGGGGCGGGAACCGGATTGTCAGATCCGGTTCGTGGACGGTAATCCACAGATCGACAGTTGTCCGACGATTGTGTTATTGCGGCGTGGTGTCGAGTCGCAGTTGTGGGAGCGTTACACGTCCTCCGAGATTTTATCGAGCGCTCTCAGGACGACCTGGGACGAAGAAGTCGAGCGGCCGGCGGTGATGAATGCACACGGTGCGGCGGGCTTCATCGAAGCGGGCGAGCAGATCCGGCGGTTTCAGGAATTCCTGAGAACCTACATCGGCGACGGGGTCGAGGCGCATGTGTTCTGGGATCGCTCGGGCGAGCAGTCTTTGCCACTACTGGCACGGACCGACTGGACGGTGCCGGCGTTCCTGGGTTCCCGTGGTCATGTCAGCCTGGAAGCCAAGGGGGCGGTTAAGCTGCCGGTCGATTCGCTGGCGTTCGGTTATGCCTTGCGGGGCCAGGGTGTCGAGCTGGACCTGGAAAAGATTTTCTTTCCGGATGTGCTCAAGAATCTGAAATTCTCGGAAGACTCGCCAGCCAGTGCGCAGCCTTACGGGTTGTTCGTGATCGATGACATCGTGGCGTACTGGGGTATTTATTCGGCTTTTTCGGGAATTGCGGCGTTACTGAGTCCGCATCTGGATTTGTTACTTCCTGGCCAGGTCTCTTGTAGCATGGTCTTGAATTCCGATGTGATTACTGTTGATTTCGAGCAAGCGCCCACGGTGAAATTGGTAGAGTTGTTTACGTTCAACCTGGTCGTAAAACGGGTTGTGATCACTGACCGCAATATCCATGTGCAATTTTCAGGATCGCGATTGATCCAGTCGCGGGATTTTGCCGTGCAGTAGTGAATCGAAGGAGTCAGGCGATGCGTGGTGTTTGTGTGTTGTTGGCTGCGGTGCTGCTGCTGACGGCGGTGTCTCCGCTGTGTGCCAGTATCGAGGTCAACGAAAAAAACGAGATCGTTCGGACAATCCCGGACGGGATTGTGGGGGTGACGCGAATTGTGCCCTCGGACGGCAGTCCGGCGACGGAAGTCAAGAACTGGGGCAGTGACCCCAGACAGTTGAAGATGACGAAGGTCGTCACCAAGGAACGGGTCACGCAGGCGGACAAAGCGGCGTCTCGGCAGAAGATCAGCCAGACGACGAACATGTCCATCAAGCGGCCGGCCGGTGCCAGGCCGCAGATCTTGAGCGAGAAGTCGAAAAGCCACGGCGTCAGGTCCAAGCGGATCCCGCAGAACAAATCGAGCATTAAGCCGAGCAAGCTGATTTTATAGCTCGGCGTGGTTTTTGTAGGAAAGCAACGCTCTCCGTCGTTGCAACTCCTTGACGGGCCGGGCGGTGCTGTTGTGGCGCCGCCCGGTTTTCAAGGAATCGGGTCAAACAGGATATTGAGAGCTGAAGGGAATCACAGATGGCGGCGCAATCTGGGCAAAAAAGGGATTGGGCGTATTGGGTTGAGCGTTGGGGAATGCCGACTGTCGCCCTGATCGTCATTGCAAGCTGGTTCAAGCCGCATGCGGACCGCTTCATCGAAAAGCATTTTGCCTTTATGGACGCCACGTCCAAAGGTCTGGTCATCAATGCCGAGACGCAGGTCAAACAAACAGAGATTTTGAGTCGCCAGGGCGTCGAGCTGGATCGTCTGGATCAGAAATCAGACCGATCGCTCGATCTACTGCGAGACCTGCACGGAACACTGGTCAAGCGCGGTAGTGGCCGTGCCTCCGGAACGGAAGCGGCGTCTGTCGGTCCTGTGCCGACTGAGGGCAGCCCCTAGTAGCGCCCCGCTTCCGGCATTCTGAGTTTCAAGACGCGATCAGGATTGATTCGTAGATCGATCCGCAAGGAGGAAAATACGTATGCTCGCTTCGCCATTAGCGCCGGGTTCGTCCGCAGTACAGGTCATCCGTGACAACACGGGTGTGCCCAGTAACTCGCTGGGCGTCGACGGTGACTATTATCTGGACGATGCGAACGGGCATTTCTACCAGCGCGTTTCCGGCGCTTATGTGCTGAGGGTCGTCCTGAAGGGCGCGGACGGAACCAACGGGACCAACGGAACCAACGGGACCAATGGAACCAACGGGACCAACGGCACGAACGGATCGGTCTGGCGCAACGCGACCGGGGCGCCGAGTAACAGTCTGGGCGTGGACGGTGATTTTTATCTCGACGGCAACAACGGCAACGTTTATTGGCGATCGTCTGGTGCCTATGCCGTGGTCGCGAATATTCGCGGCGTGGCTGGTGCGGCGGGCAGCGGCTGGCGAAACGGTGCGGGGGCGCCCAGTTCCGGGCTGGGTTCGAACGGCGATTACTACCTGAATACGACCAACGGTGACGTGTACCTGAAGTCGGCGGGTAGTTACTCGTTGGTGGCCAACATTGCGGCCGGTGCGCCGGGTGCGGTCTGGCGGGTCGATACGGGCGTGCCCAGTAACAGCCTGGGGATCGACGGTGACCTGTACCTGAACAATGCCAACGGGGATGTGTATCTGCGATCGACCGGCACGTATGCCGTGGTGGCGAACATCTTCGGAGCGGCCGGCACGAACGGCACGAATGCCTACACCTCGACCAGCGGGTTCACGATGCCGGCGGTGGCTTCGACCGTCAGCGTGACGGTGGGCGCGACAGCCTGGATGGGCATCAATCAGGAAGTGTTTGTCTCGGACGGCACGAACACGGCCTATATGAAGGTCAGTTCGATCACAGACGGGACGCATGTTGTCCTGAAAAATGACGGCACGATCGGCAACGCGGTGGCGACCACGGCGTTTGGAACCTCAAAGGTCAGTCCGGCGGGTGCCAGCCTGGGAACTGTGACCGGAACCGGGAATCTGGTTGCGGAAAGCGAGCTGGTCAACGGCGTGCATCGGTACGCTCAGACGCATGTGGTTTTCGCCACGAATGTCACGATCAGTTCGCCGGGTACACTGACCGACGGCGCGTATTCGGTGACGGCGAATACTCGGGTGTTGCTGATCAACCAGACAACCGGCAGCCAAAACGGACCCTGGGTTTACAACGGTTCCGGCGTAGCGATGACCAGACCCACCGACTATGCGACCGGTGCCACCAATGGCGGCGGATTAATCTACGCGATCAGCGGGAATGGTTCGTCCAAGTTCGGTGCGTTTTATGTGTGTAACACGGCCGGGCCGTTTGTGGTCGACACGGATACCACGACATGGGCCTTGTGGACGGCGTTGCCGAATGTGCCCAACGTCGACGCGACGAATGCCAGCAACATCAGTTCGGGGACTCTGCCTGCGGCCAGGTTGCCGAATCCGGGTGCGTCTTCGCTGGGTGGTATCGAGTCTCTGGCGGCGGTGAGTCACAAATGGATCGACTCGATCAGCACGTCCGGGGTGCCTCATGCCAGCCAGCCAGCGGCGGCGGACCTGAGCGACGGCACAACCGGCGGAAGCGGTGCGGTGGTCTTGGCTAACGGTGCGACGCTGAACGCTCCGGTTTTGACCAACTTGCCGACAGCGGTGAATCCTGGCGACGCGGTGCCGTTGTCGCAGATGCAGGCTTCGATCATCACGGGGACGCATACCTATTTGCAGGTTGCGGCATTGTTCGCGACGAACATCACGATCAGTTCGCCAGGTGCGTTGACGGACGGCACGTACAGCGTTCAGTCTGGCGATCGGATTTTGCTGATCAATCAGACGACCGGCAGCCAGAATGGACCCTGGATTTTTAACGGGTCTTCTGCGGCGTTGACTCGTCCGACGGATTACCTGCATGCGGCGACGATCGCGGCGGGGCTGGTCTATACCGTGAACGGTGTGGGATCGGCGAAGGAAGCCTGGCAGTACGTGCTGAACACCAGCAGCGTCACGGTCGATACGACTTCGACAAGCTGGGGCGTATTCACCAGTGTCAGCGGCTGGGCGCCATTGTTCGCGGACTTGATTTCGAACGAAGCGATCAAGCTGATGGCAACTGGCGAGTGCTTCGAGCTGACTTCGATTTCGCGCGACTCGGACGAAGTGATCACGACGGCGTCGGTGGTCTGGCCAGGCGGTGCAACCGGCACGTTTACCACAACGACCAAGAACAGCACATTTTTGACGATCGACGCTTACACGATTACGTGGGTACTCGGCTCGGTCACGAAGACGGTCACTCAGTCGGCGGTGACGCGCGACTCGTCAGGGGCGGTCACAACGAAGCCTGCTTTAACGGTGGTTTGATGTCAATTACGGATCCTCCTGTTGTCTCGTCTCTGAATGGCCAGCGTGGACCGCTGACCATCGGTTCCAGTGGTGGCACGGCCACGATCACGAATAATGGTCGGGCGTTAAACGTCGAATCCAATGAGACGCTGGGCAACCGGCTGCGTCAGGCGGCACGGGTCGCCAAGGCGCGAAATCCGTATTTGATGCCACCGCTGTACGCGCTGGACCCCTGGCAACGCAGTACGGCTTACATCAAGGGAAAAGTGATCGCGAACGGCGGTCTGAAATTCGTTTGTTATGGGACCGGAACTTCAGCCTCGTCCGGGAATGGTCCGTCGCTGACATCGCCGGCGGGTGCGTCGGATAATACGACGGGCTGGATTTATTGCGGGCAGATCGACACGACGGTTGATCCGAGTTACACGCCGCCCGTCTGGACGGCCGGCGCGACCTATACCGCCGGCCAGATCGTTGCCAATGGCGCTTACCTGTATGCGTGCATTGTGGGCGGAACGGCAGCCAGCAGCGGCGGACCGACTGGTACGACATTGGGTATCACTGATTCGGGCGTCACCTGGAACTATTACGGGCTGAACAAGCCGGCGCCGAATATTCCGGACTTTCCACTGATCACCTTCAGCGGTTCGGCGCCCAGCGCTTCGAACAATTACAAGTTCACTCCGTTTACGGCGGTCAGCGCCCGCAACATCTGGGTCGCGACCGGCGGCAGCGGATATGCCGTGAACGATCAGATCACTCTGACCGGCGGCACATTCTCGACGGCCGTGGTGGGCAAGGTGACCTCTGTTGCTTCCGGCGCGATTACCGGGATCAGCCTGTACAACGCTGGTTCTTACACCGTGTTGCCAGGTGCGACCGTGTCGCAGGGATCGACAACCGGATCGGGTACCGGTGCGACGTTTGTGGTCGAGTGGCCAGATCCGAGCTGGTGTACGCTGCGGGGCTGTTACAACGGCGGCGTGGGTTCGTCGCGGTGGAATGTCTATACGTTCCAGCCAACGGTGGGATGTACTCCGTACATGAATCATGGTTCGCTGGAGTTCTGGTCAGACGCCCAGAACATCAACTTTAACGTCTCGAACAACGCCGACCCCACGATGTTGATCGTCGACGGCAGGATTATGCGCGGCGACGGGATTCCTGCGACATCGAGTACCAACTGGTGCACGCTGGACTGGTCGACGACTGGCGGACGCAGGAACCGGTTTTATCAACTGGAATGGCGGCAATCGTTCCAGCAGTTCCTGGCGATCGCGGTGGATTCGAATTCTTCGATCTGGGCGGGAAACAATGCCGGCCGCATCCGGGTGGCGTGTATTGCGGACAGTTATTTCTACGGTTCGACGTATCACAACCTGGTACCGGGCGGCTCGATCACGAAATTGTTGGGGCATCGGCTGGGCTGGAATGATGTCTGGAATTATTCCCAAGGCGGCACGGGATACGTCAACCGGGGTGCGGGTGCGGGTACCACAACCGACAAATATTCGTATCGGATCGCGGAAGCGGCGTCGCGCAATCCGGACCTGTGGACGTTGTTCGGATCGACCAACGACTATGCGAATTACAGCACGTTTCAGGCGGCTGTCACATCGACGCTGACGGCGATTCGGGCGGTGAGTGCGGCGCCGATTATCGTCTATGGATTCAGTTCGATTAACGACACGGGCTATACGACCGGCCAGAAGATCGCCGACTTTGAAGGGTTGCTCTCGACGGCAGTGTCCGGCATGGCAGACTCGACGATTTTCTTCATTCCAATCCGCAACGATCCGACCGGTCCGTGGTTTACCGGAACCTGGAACAACACTTTCAACACGGCCAGCACGAACGCGACGCTCTATATCAACGGGACCGACAACGTGCATCCGGACGACTTCGGGAATTCTTATTTTGCCAGCCGCATGGCCGAAGCGACGCTGGCTCAGGTTTATCCGTATTTGAGGTGACGAGATGAAGTTTTTGAGTTTTGTCTGGGTGTTGATCGTCGCGCTGTACTGTGGCGCGGATGCCATGGCGCAGGTCTCGGCGGATAAGCCGGGCTGGGAGTTGAGGTGGCGCGATGAGTTCAATTGCGGTGCGCTCAATCAGTCGAAATGGGTGCCGCATTATCTGGGATTCCGGACGACTCCTGATCGTTCGCTGGCGCTGTTTGACTGGTCGCCCACGACGATCAAGCTGCGGATCGATAAAGACAAGCCTTTGTTGTATTCGCCGGACGTGGCGACGATGCGGATCAGTTCGCTGCAAACGTCGAATGCGATGATCGACCAGACCAGGCCGACACTCAATCATAGCGAGCTGCCGCAGGTCGATAAGTTTTCGCAGCTTTATGGATGGTTCGAATGCCGTTGCAAGCAGCCAGCGCCGCAGTCGGGGGTCTTGACGGCGTTCTGGATGAATCCGATCGACGTGAATTATCTGCATCCCACGGCGGTTGTCGGCGGGACTCGGGCGTCGATGGATGAATCGTTTGAAGTCGACATTGTGGAATGGGTCGGCACGCAGCCGAACATCATGAGCACCGATACGCATTTCGGGCTGAACCTGCTGGCGAACCAGCATGAACACGTTTCGATCGACGCTCGGGTGGATCTCTCGAAAGATTTTCACACGTACGCGGTGGAATGGGACGAAACCGGGTTGATCTGGTACCTGGATGGCGTGGAGCGACGGCGGTCCGCTCATGCGCCGAAATCGGCAATGTTTTTGTATGTGAGCATTATGCAGGCCAGCGGTGCCTGGGAGGGTCCGGTACCAGAAAATCCGGTGTATCCGATCGACTTCGAGATCGATTACGTGCGGGTGTATCGGAAAATTCCCTGTGAGTGATTCGGCGAGTGATCAGGAAGGAATGACAGCGTGACGGGCACAGTACCAGCCAGCACAGATTTGATTCTCGGCCAGCGGAGCGGCGTTCAGACGTTGTTTTCCGAGATGTTCGTCGCTGCGGGCGTGGTCACGTTCAGCGGGGCGTTCACGGCGACGATCACCATCACGGCGAACACCACGGTGACATTGCCCACGACGGGCACTCTGGCGACGCTGACCGGTACCGAGACACTGACCAACAAGCGAATCCCTCCTCGGGTGGTCACGGTCACGGATGCGACTTCGGCCACGATGGCGGGCGACACGTCGGACATCGCCAGCCAGACGAATACGCAGTCGACCGGAACGCTGACGATGAACGCACCGTCAGGGACTCCTCTGGACGGTCAGATGTTGCTGTTCCGGATCAAGTCGACCAACGTCCAGACGTTTAGCTGGAACGCGATCTTTCGAGCAAGCGCCGATCTGGCATTGCCCACGGCCAGCTCTGGCAGCGGCATGTGGGATTATGTTTTGTTCACCTATTGTTCAGCGGATAGCAAGTGGGACTTGTTAGATAAGAACTTCGGGCATTAGTTGTGGAATACCGGAAGCTTTCTGCAATGCAAGCTTTCGTTGTCATCTGCAAAGGTGCTGAAGGGGTTTAACCCTGTTGTAGCGATCTGTGTTTTTTGGTTCGCATGACAGGGGTTTGATATGTCGGATTTGATGCAGGAATTGGCGGTTCTGGCGGGTCTCGTGTTTGCGGGTCTGGGTATCGCGCAAGGCAGCCGGGTGGCGTATGACGTGGTGATCGGCAGCGCCGTGGCGGACTTCCACCAGGAATACGCGAAGAAGTGGGAAGCCGAGAGATCGGCCGAGTACGAGAAACTATTCGAAGGACAGCATGGCGACGAGCGGCCCTAATTATTGTGGAACATGTGCAGACGTGACGCTCGCCGGTGGTACGGCTTGGAGCAATGTCACGAATGCACAGGGGTCGTCGAATTGGTCGAGTCTGGCGGCGAACGCCAGCGTCAACATGCCAGCGATTTCTGACAGTGACTGGCTGTATTTCACGGGATTCGGTTTTGCGATTCCTGGCGGCGCGACGATCAACGGGATTCTGGCTGAGGTCATGGCCCTGGCATCGGGAACCGCAACGAATATCACCCAAGCCAATTTGATCATCGGCGGGTCCACGGGCGGCACGAACATGGCTTCGACCCCCATTCTGATCTCGTCGGTCTCGGCGGCGTCCTACAGCATCGGCGGCTCTAGCAATCTGTGGGGTCTGACTCCGACTGTCTCGAATGTCAACGCCAGCAATTTCGGCTTCGCGATTGTTTGTCATGCCACGGCGCTGGTGGCGAAGACGGCTTATGTGTACGGGGCGCGGATGTCGGTGACCTACACCGCTGCCGGCGTGACGCAAACGCGGCGTGGTTTCTTTCGGCTGTTGGCCTCTTGAGGTTAGGAGTTTCATATATGTCGGGCGAACTATGCTTTGCTTCCGGGGTGACCGGTCAAACGATTACGGCGCGACTGTTTCAGGGCGCCACCCAAGTCGGGTCCGACATTTCGCCCATCAGCGAAGTGACCGGCAAGGGCGGTTACTACGTCGGCGATATGCCGACAGTCGGACCGGGATTTTATGTCGTGACGTTTCTGTCGGCCGGCGCCGTGGTCGGAGTCGGGACCATCGCCTGGGACGGCCAGCGCGAAATCACTCCGCTTGAAGCGGTGCTGTACTGGTCTGGAGGCGGCTTGCGTGCATTCGCAGGCGGCAGCCGGGCGTAATGTGCAGCGTTTGACAATTCAGAGCACTTCAATCAGAAAGCGAGAATCTGATGGCAAGGGCAAAGGCAAAGCCGGTGGACGCGGAGATCGCGCCGCCGGTACCGGAAAAGTTACCGGTCAGGGTTCCCGACGAGTTCTCACCGACTGTGGATGCGGATCTGGAGTACATTCCTCCGGACCTGAGATACCTGGCGGTGCGGGCGGATTCGTTGTCGATCGATCCGCTGAACCTGAAAGATCACGGCGAAGCGGATTTGCCCAGTCATCAGGCCAGTCTGCGGGAATTCGGCATCCGTCGTGCCGTCGTGGTGCGCAGGTCGAACCGCCAAATCGAAGCGGGCAACGGCACGGTGCAGGCGGCGCTCAGGAACGGCTGGGAATATGTCCCAGTGATCTTCATTGACGAAGACCAGAACAAAGCCCGGGCCTTTGCGGCGGCGGACAATATGGTCGCGACGCTGGCGCACTGGAACGACGTTAACCTGCAAAAGCTGGCGGACGAGTCTCCGGCGCTGTTCGATGATCCGGACCTGAGCGGCTTGGCGGCGATCGTGCTGGAAGGCATGGAGAAGCTGGAAGTCGTCGAAGAGACCGCTGAGCAGCCCGAAGACAAGAAACCAGACGACATTGATGTGATGTTATCCCATCGGGTGATCGCGGCGTTTGATTCGCAGGACAAGCAGATCGAATTCCTGAAAGAGATGAAAACCCGTGGCATCGAAGCGCGTCTGAACACTGTGCAGGTGAAGTAGCGTGAATGGTTGTTCTCGAACAAAAGAGCGCAGCGAAAGCTCTAGGGATTACCGATCGAGCCCTGCGCGAATGGATCAAGCAGCCAGGCTTCCCGGATATCACGGCGGGCTACGACCTGGACGCAATCAAGACCTGGCGGGAGTCGCAGCAAAAGAAAGGCAGCGTCCAGACCGAACAGAACGAGATGATCAATCGGGCGATCAAGCTGGCCAAGCTGGACGAGATCAAGAAGAAAAACCAGCTTCTGGATCTGCAAATCGCGGAAGAGGAAGGACGACTATTGCCCAGATTGCTCTACGAGGGATTCATTGCGTCGCTGTTGGCAGGTGTGGGTGATTTTATGGATCAGTTGCCGGTGCTGGTCGAGGGCGAGGTTCCCCAGAAATACCGGTCGCGGCTCAGGTCGAGGCTCGAAGAAGAATTGCGGGCATTGCGGGATCGGTTGGCGGAGGACTTGAAACGCGATCCGGGGGCATGAAATGGCCAAGAAGAAGGCGGTTGCTGGTGAACTGAAGGGTGCTGCGAAAAGTGAACCGATCAAGTACTGCTGTGCGGAATGCGGGTCGAGATTGTGTGTGCGGATGCCGGATCATTTGTTGTGTGTGAACCGTCATCGGACTCCGATGCCGGTTGTCGAGCGGTTTGAAGCGCCGGTCAGGGGCGCGGCGGCGAAGCCTGAGGCTCAATCCTGGTTGCCCTATTCGGATCCGGAATAGTTTTATGTGGTGTCTGATCATGCTGTGCGGGTTGTCCCCCGATGTGATTGATGTCTTGAAGGAGCGGCCGTTTGTCGCCACGGCGGAATGGGCCTGCGCGAACATCATTTTGCCGCCGGGCAGCGAAGTCAAAGGCGCGTTCCGGCTGGACCTGTTTCCGCATGTTCGCGAAGTGCTGGCCTGTTTTGACGATCCGCGTATCCAGCGGATCACGATGCAATGGGGTTCTCGTTTGGGAAAAACAGCCAGCGCGATTGCCTGCATGGTCAAGATCGCGGCGACCAGACCGGCCCCGATGGCGTTTGGTGATGCGGACGAAAAGAGCGTCAAGCGCGTTCTGGGTCGCGTCTGGAAGACGATCGAGGGTGTGCATGTCCTGCGGCGCAAGATGCCGCCCGAACGTTTGCGGAGCGATCTGAAGGTTGAGCTGAGCGATTGCTGGATCAATGGAGCCTGGTCGGGTTCGGCGGCGTCTGCGGCCGACTATGGGGCGCAGATCATCGTCAAGAACGAAGCCAGCAAGATGTCCAAGCGCAAGAGTGAGGAAGCCCCGTTTGCGCAGTTGCTGGACGAACGCGCAAAAGGCTTTCACAACCGCAAGATTCTGCAAATGAGCACGCCGACGAAAACCGGGTCGTGTTACATCGAGAGCGAGCGGCTGGCCGGTGACAACCGGCGGCGGATGGTGCCTTGTCCGCATTGCAATGCGTTTCAGGAACTGGTCGAGGGGGAAGCGGTCTATGATCGCAGCGGCAAGTTTCTGGGGCTGCGGAACGGCGGCTTGCGGTGGGAAAAAGACAAGTCCGGTCACAGCACGCTGGAGCTGGCCAGAAACACGGCATGGTATGAATGCCAGTACTGCAAGAAGCGGATCCTGGAAGAGCATCGCTATCAGATGCTGCAATCGGGCGTGTGGGTACCGGAAGGCTGCAATGTGACTTCGGGCGGCAAGGTCACTGGCAAGCCGGTACGTCCTGGAAGTCATGCGTCGTTCGGACCGTTGTCGACTCTGCATAGTTTGATCCCTGGCGTGACGTTCGGGCTGGTGGCAGAAGCGAGCGTTGATTCGCGTCAGAAATCAAACTTGATCGGCGATCCACGGGCCAAGCGCCGGAACTTTATTAATAGCTGGATGGGTCTGACCTGGGACGATGCTCCTCAACAGGCCAAGCCGAACGAGCTGGCGGCCAGGTTGTGCGTCACTGGGCAGTATTTGCGGGTCTGTCCGGATTGGGTGAGGTTTCTCACAAGGGCGAGCGACGTTCAGGCTCCTGACAATCGTTATGAATTTTGGTGGGAAGTCTGGGGCTGGGGCGCCGGCGGGCGGGGTTGTTTGATCGACCTGGGCGTGAGCGATGCGGACGGCCTGAAAAACGAGATCAATACTCGCTATTACGACCATGCGGACGGCGGTCCCAAGCTGCGGGCGCCGATTACGCTGATCGACTCGGGCAACCATGCCAACGATGTCTATGCCTTCTGTCGGCAGTTCCGGGGCGTGCAGCCCTGCAAGGGATCGTCGAAATCGACGTTTCCGACCATGTTCAGGCTGTCAGGTCTGGAAAGCTCGTCCACGCCCAACAAGGAACTCCAGCAGCGTCTGGGCGGTCTGGTGCTGTTTGAGATCAACCATGAGAAAACAAACTGGTGGGTCGAGAATTCGATTACGGGCTTGACCGGACCGACTGATCCGAACGGCGTGAGTTTCCCGGAAGAATTGGCGCTGGATGACGAATTCTGGCGGCAGTGGGCGTCTGAGTATCCCCTGGATGCGATCAACGATCAGGGATACGAGATCCACGAATGGAAAAAACGCCATGTGAACGAATGGCGGGATGCGGCCCGGTACAACCTGGCGGCAGCCTGGTACCAGACGAACGGCGGCAAGAACTTCAATAATTTGCCACCCCGGTTGACTCCGGAACAGCAGATTCAAAAGCAGATTCAGCAGCGGGCGCTGGACGAACAGCGACGGCAAGCAGCGTTAAGGACTCCAGACGGACGTCCGTATTTTGTGGGCAACCGGTAACAGGTTGCGGGTTTTGTTTACTTTGGCGAGAAGGCGAGAAACCGATGGCGAAGAAACCTCAAGCGGGAACGCAAGTCAATACCGAGATCGATCCGGCGGACGATTTTATTGATCCTGCCCTGGCGCTGGCCCAGCAGGAGAACGAGACCGAGAATCTGGATGACGCGGTGATCGCTGCGCCGGTACCGGAAGAAAGTACTCCGGAACTTCCGGCGGGACCGATTCAGGAATACGTGCCGAAACAGGCGGTCCGTGAACTGCTCAGCGAACAGACGATTCGGGAAGTACTCCTGAATTTGCCGGTTTGTCTGGACGAGATTGACCCAAAAGTACATGGATATGTTTCGTCGCGTCTGGATTGCGACCTGACGGGCGAAGCGGGCTTGACGTTCAAGCGGTTGCTGCTGGGTCTGCGGGCGAAGCATGCGACCTATGTGTGGGGCGGACGAGTGCTGCACGTCGACGGACCGCATGATCTGATCCGGTACCTGATGATGCTGATCGCTGGAAAAGTTCAAGGAAAGGGCGCGGATGAGTAAATACCGGGACCAGTGGAACGCCGACGACGATCATCGTCGCGACGAATACAAGTGGCGTGACGGCGTGGCGTCCAGCGAATGGATGGTTGCCAGGGTCACATCCAGTATCTCGGTGGCGACGGCGACCGAAGAAGTCGACGAGGAAACGGGCGATACGGTCGAGGTGATCACGCCGTCGACGTTCACTGTGAAGCGGACCGAGCTGGATGATTCAACTCCGTTTCCGAAGCGGAAGACGGTCGGGGACGACATCACGGTGCCGAATTATGACCTGAGCCTGAAATACGCTCTGCCGAGTGATCCTAAAAAGGCCGCAATGAGCATCTGGCGGATGATTGATGGCGTTTGGCATTTGATTTGGATTGGGTGCTGATATGGGCAGAACGGGCTGTTGCCAGCAGTGCGCAACGATTTACCGGGTGGACGCGGACGGGAAGATTGTCTGGAAGAATGATTTCTTCGCGGATGCCCAGACCGGATTGATCGCTGTTGCGCAGTGTGATGTGGACGCGGACGGTAACGTCTATCAGGCTGCGACGCGGTTGAACAATCTGGTACCGGTGAATTACCTCGAACAGTCGAACCCAATGTATACGCTCCGCAGTTGGGATTCGGACGGAAATCTGCGCTGGAGCTGGTCGGAATGTCCGTACGGGGTTGAGGGTGGCGATGGGTTGCGGCGCGGTCCGACACCGTTGCTCGGATGCCGCACGTCGAATAACAACGGTTCGCCCATTGTGATTGTCGGCGACAATTCAGCACTGAATGCATTCTCTGGTGATACGCATGACACCCAATACAGCGATGGGCTGACACGGGCGACGGCGCTTGATCAAGACGGGAATCAGGTCTGGAGAGTGACGTTGATTGGCGGCGCCACGCTCGTCGCGGCCAGCGAGAATCGATCTCTCTGGTATCGCTGGCAGACACCAATTGATTTCAGCAGTCCGATCATTCTGCTGGATAATGCCGACGGAAGTGAAGTTCTGATCGACAGCGGCAATCATACGTTCACTTCGTACGATTATCCGAATGTCGTTCCGCATGCGACGAACATCATCTGCGCGACGATCGATGACGACGACACGGTCTACGCTGTCTGTACGAAGCGGTTGGGTTATTCTCCGGTTATCAATTTCGGGGTCGCTCGCCTGAAGCGCGACAGCCTGACCATCGAGAAAATCGTGACCTCGGAAAATCTGTTCTATGACGCGCAATTCACCTTCAATCCCTCTTGTTTGAGCCGCACTGGCGTGCCGTGGGTGATTCGCGTCCAAGGGGATTCGCTGATTGTTGCGGGCAGCACTGGGTTTGAGGTCTTTAACAAGGCGTCTCTGGAGTCGACGGATTATTCTTGTATCCGGATGGCCGGGGGTAACGGATTTTATTCAGGTGGTTTCTTTTTTGCCGATGATGAAAAAATCGGCATGCAGACAACGTTATTTAATATCTTTGTGCCTCCGGCCATCTTGAACCGATCGGATTTCAGTCAGTGGAAAGTCTGGGATCAGACCAGTACGGATTACTATGAGTACTATCCACATCCCTCGCAGAACCAGACGTTTCGCGATGCTCGTAGTCTTCCTGGCGGCGGTTCGATCTGGTCACAGGACCGCACCTGCGTGACGCAGGAACTGGTCGATGATACGCGGGCGCTGTCTCGGGATTGCGTGCCGCTTTGCTGCGACACCTGTTTCGCGGTGGAAGGCGCTCCAACGACAATTGATTGTCCGACGATCACCAACGACGACATGCTGAATATTTTGATCCGTCTCAATTCATTGCTCGGAATTGGAGCTGGTTTTCAGCCTCCTCTTGTCGAAGGAGGCATTATCGATCCGGGTGGTCCTCTCTCGTTTGTTTTGCCAGATCCGATCTCTTTCGAATTGCCGGACGGTCTGTATGACCTGACTCTGAAACAGGGCGTCTGTCAGTCCAGCGGCTGCATCTGGCAGAGTGCGACGAACTTTTCGATTGATTTGCTACTGCGCGGAAATTCCAGCTTGGTTTTAGACACCGATGGAATCGGCGCAACGCTCTACATCAATTCCGGTCAGACGAAATCGTTGCTGGATTGGTCCGATCAGATGTCCCCGAGTTATTTAATAGGCCAGCCGCGCATCTATTATGCGTTCGGTTTGAATGGCGCGTATCGCTGCGACGATTTCAGTTGCGAGGAGGCGGTTTTCAACTTTCAGAGTGGCGTATTCTGGGGCCAGGTTGCAGAGAATGTCGATACCGATCCTACCGGTCCCGGCTACTTCTATCTTAGCAATCAGGTTTACGGTGACTGGCCGTTGCCACGCACATTGACGGTTGTGCCTGCGGATTGTGGCGGCACGATTGACAGTCATTCTGAATGTCTGGGGACTCAGGATTGGATTAGCACTGGCAACGAAGCCGAAGGTTATCAATGGTCGATGTTCGGGCCGGACAATTGCACAAAGGGCTGTGTGCGTCAACCTCCTGTTACTGACCCTTCGTCTTCCGGTTTGTTCACCACGACTAACTGCCTATAGGTCTCTTTCATGACGAAGCCGCATTGTCCGGTGCTGGGGCGTGTGATCCAGTATTCCAAGAACGGCGATCACCCGGATGTCTTACAATGTCTGGGCGGTTGTGGTTTCTGCACGCTGTTGCCATCGGGTTTAACCTCGAAGGGCAAACCGATCAGTGACTGCGAAACGTGCCAGGTTCGTCCGTTAGAGGTGCGACCGGATTTTGTACCGAACTCGGACTGCGTGCATCGTGGCGCCGAGCTGCGTAAAGATGTCTCGAACCTGTGCGGGCGGCGCGGTGAAGAGATCGCGATTTATTCCTGTGCGAAACACGGCGAATGTTCGCTGACCAGATACTGCCGTGATCAGGACGTCAGGGTCTGTCTGACGTGCCAGGAATATCGCTCGCCCGAACGATCCGACTAATCCGGGTTCGGGTTGTTACTAAGACTGTTTGTAATGACACCATATAACATTATATATGGGTCATGGCAACACGGCAGGATTATATTGATCAGGCAGAGGCAAACCTCGGATACCGAAGCGATCCGACCGGTGCCAAGGCGCTTGCGTTTATCGAGGCGTGTGAGGCGCTGCGGCTTGTTACGCCGAGTTCAAGCGCCAGTGCTGCGGGTGGTCTGGTGCGGTATGAAACCGGATGGGATCTGCCATCGGTCAATCAAGCCTTGAATCAGGCTGAGCGCTGGCTGGCTGCGAATGTGACGCGATCGGTGGATGCCCTGATTGCGACGGCGCAGGTGCCGCGTCAGTTTGGCTTCAACCGGATGCGCAACGAGTACATTCCTGAGCAGCCTCCGCAGAATGCAGAGGTGCATTGATGGGTCGCCGACGTGCGAACTTGGATCTCAATCCGTCTTTGGCCGAGTTGTTCGACGGTCTGCGTAGCGATTACATCGCCACGAAAACCGACGCGCTGAATCGGCAGCGGACCGGGCTGGCTCCGATGGGTGCCAGTGCCGACTGGCATATTCGGTTTGAGTTCCAGTACCTGCATTTCATGGAACTGGCTCGGGATGTCGATCGCAACGATCTGGTGGTCGGCCAGGCGATCAACCGGCTGGTGACCAACGTTGTCCAAGAGGGTTTTCCGGTCGATCCGCAAACCGGCGACACGGACGTTGACAAGTTGCTGTTGGATAGCTGGGCCGAGTGGGGCGAAGAAAAACGGTCGTGCCACTTCGGCCAGGTCTGTAGCTGGAAAGACATCCAGCGGCTGACTCTGCGGCAGACTTTTGTTGACGGCGACATGTTCAACGTCCTGACCAATCAGGGATCGATCGACACGATTGAAGGTCACCGTTGCCGACGTCCAACAAATACGACGCGGAATGTGGTCTTCGGGATCCTGAAAAACGATGCCGGGCAGCCATTGGAAGCCTGGCTGACCAAGGAAAATATTCAGCCGATGCAGCAATTGAATCTCGTCAGCGGGATTCAGCCATATCCGTTTTATGACAAAAACGGCAACGCGCAGGTCTTACACGGTGTCATGCGGCGCAGGTTCAGCATGACGCGGGGCGTGACGGTGTTAGCGCCGACGTTCAAGGCGGCGGGTCTGCATGATGACATCCAGTTCGCGGAGCTGGTCAAACGCCAGGTGCAGAGCTGTATTGCGTTCATGCGGGAACTGCCGCTGAGTGATCTGACTCAGCAGCCACCTGGCACGATGGGCGAAGTCGAGCTGAGGCCGAACGAAAACACGGTCAGGCTGCTTCAGCAGATTTATCCTGGCATGGAAGTCACCGGGAATCCGGGTGAGAAACTTCAGGCGTTTTCGCCGAACGTCGCCGGCAGCGACTTTATCAGTCATTCGATGCTGGTGCTGGCATTCATCGCGGTGAACCTCGATTTGCCGCTTCAGGTCATGATGCTGGATCCAACGCAAACGAATTTCTCGGGCTGGCGTGGTGCGATCGATCAGGCTCGGTTGCGCTGGCGTGAGATGCAGCAGTGGCTGATTGAGAACCTGCATCGGCCGGTTTATCGCTGGAAGGTGCGTGAATGGCTGCGGGAAAACTCGCCGCGCGGTGAACGTTTGCGGGCTGCGGCTGCCAAGGGGTTGAACGTATTCAGCCATCTCTGGCATCCGCCGGGGTGGTCGTACATCGAGCCATTGAAAGACGCGCAGGCCGACGCGCTGCGTGGCGTGAGTCTGCTGAGTTCTCCGCGCAGGATTCTGGGCGAGAACCAACTGGATTGGAACCGGATCGTCACCGAGACGATCGAGGATCACGACTTCAAGATCCGGGCAGCGATCGCTGCGGCGAAGAAGATTCAGGCGGACCTGGGCGTCGAGGTCGACTGGCACGAATTGATCGGCGCGGCGTTGCCGCAGGGTGTGACGCTGAGTCTGACGGCTCAGGGTGAAGACAAGCCGCAACCTGGCGATACCGGAAAATCCGGTACCGGCAAGAAATCGGCGGCATAGGGGGCGTGATGGAATTTCAAGCACTACGGCCAGCTTACCAGCGACTGGATGACTATTTCGGTCTGTGGTCGATGCACGAACCGGCGTTTGCGGGTTTGTTTTCGCTGGTCAGCGAAATGGACCTACGGGATCACGTCGCGCAGCGAATGTTGATCCCCGAAGCGCAGGTGAACATTGCGAAGCTGGAGCTGATCGCCAAGGAGAAGGACGAGCCCGTCAGTCGGATCAGCGAATCGGACAGCGGACGCGGCGGGTACCAGATGGCCGATGACGGGATTGCGGTGATCCGGGCAGACGGAACGCTGATGAAAGCCACTTCGAGCTTTTCGACCAGTGCCTCGACGGTCGAGCTGCGTCAGGCGATCCGGGCAGCGGTCCGGGATAGCTCGGTCAAGGCGATCTGCATGGTGTTTGATTCGCCCGGCGGGACCGTGGCGGGCACTCAGGATTTGGCGGCAGAGATCGCGGCGGCGAATAGCGAGAAACCGACCGCAGCCTACTGCGAAGACCTGTGCGCCAGTGCGGCGTATTGGTGTGCCAGCCAGGCGGGATTCGTGGCATGTGGACCCTCGGCGCTGGTGGGATCGATCGGCACGTTTATGGCGGTGCGTGATTCTTCGGGAATGGCCGAAGACATGAAAATCAAGGTCCATGTGATCAAGGCCGGTGACTTCAAGGGTGCGGGAACTCCTGGGACCAAGATCACCGATGAACAGCTTGCCAACTGGCAAGCGATGGTCGATCAGCTGAACACGCAATTTATTGCGGGCGTGGCGAGCGGCCGGAAGATGTCGGCCGAAGCGGTCAGCAAGATCGCTGACGGTCGGGTGCATGTGGGCGCGGCGGCGAAAGACCTGGGTCTGGTCGACGCGGTGCAGAGTTTTGACGAGACGATGCGGCAGTTATCGGAACGTGCCGGCGCAAAGGGAAATTCGCAACCAAAGAAAGGGGCGAAGATGAGTGGTACTGAAAATCCTGCCGGGACGCTGACTGGTTCTGTCGCGGCAACCTTGGACGAGCTGACGGCGCACCTGGTGGGGGCTGACGATTCGTTCTTGATGAAACAGCTCAAGGGCAAGGTCACCCTGGCCCAGGCTCAATCGAACTGGCTGGCCGAGATGAACAGTCGGCTTCAGGCCAAGGACAAGGAAATCGACGGTCTGAAAGCGGCCGGCGGCGCGATCGGCACCAAGCCCGGAACCGAACCGTTGGGCACCCCCAAGGGAAAGTCCGGGACGAGCGAATCCGAAAGCGAAGACACGGGCAACGCCGTTGAGCAATTCGACGAAGCGGTCAGCACGTTGATGAAAGGCGGAATGAGTCGGTTTGCAGCCGTGAAAGTCGCAGCCCGGAAAAATCCCGAGCTGCATCAGAGGTTTCTGGCTGCGACCAACCCCAGCGGAAAATCGCGACGGCAGCTTGCTGAAAAGTATGCCTGAAATCGTCGGTGCTTGAGTGTCTTGGTGCTTTGACTGTCGGGTGGCCACCCTGAACAACACAAAACAACGCGATGGATCAAGTGAAGGATTGATCCAATGAGGAAGACGAAGGGAAGCCGGACGCTGCCATGTGCCAGCACGGTGCTGAATAACCGGCGTGTCAAATGGTCCGGCGGTCAATTGGTTCTGGCGGGCGTCACGGATAACGCCATTGGGATTACCGATGGTGTGCCCTATCTGGTCAACGGCGTTTATTACGTCGCGGTGATTTCGCCCAAGACCGAAGACGGGGTGACGATCACTGCGGCCGACACGATCGGCGTGGGTGTGACCTGTTATGGGGCGGCAAACGGCATGGTCAGCGTATCGAGCGCTGGCGGCGCTGTGACGGTCGGGACCAACTGGGCGCCCGGTGTCGTGGCGAACGCGAACGCAGAAGTACAACTCGCCTGATTTCAGGCGGGACACGATTTTTATGTGTCTCCATCGCGGAGCCGGGGGAGGTGGCCACCAAACCCGGATCTCCTTTCGCCTTGGGGGCGTTTCATTCAAGCAGCGCGATGGAGTTTCTAAAAAGGAACTCCGAAAATGCTTAACGGGAACGGTAACGCGATTGTGCGTTACGATCTGTCGATGCGGCGAAATGACTGGGATCAGATCGCCAACGAAGAAAGTTACATCGGTTTCAAGGTCATGCCGGCGGCGGCCGTGGCCAAGCCCAGCAGTTCGTTCACCCGATTGTCGCTCGCCAGCACGTTCACGCCGGTGGAAGACAACACCCGCGTTCCGCGCGGTGCTTACAAGCGTGATGAAAGCGGCTGGACGACTGACACCTATTCGACTGTCGAAAAAGGTCGCGAATCGGCCGTTGACGACGCTGAAGTCGAAATGTATGGGGATTTTCTGCCGGTTGAGCAGATTGCGGCTCAGCGTGTGACGAGTCTGTTGCTGGCCGAGCATGAACAAGCGGTTGCCAATGCGGTGTTTAACACGGGTGCCTATACCGGCAACCAGACGATCGCGGCGGGAACGACCTTCAGTAACCTCAGTTCGGCGACGCCGATCAGCTTGATTTTTCAGGCCAAGTACCAGTGTCGCAAATACGGCGTGAAAGCGAATGCCCTGGTCATTCCGCAGATCGCCCTGGACTGGATGCTTCAGTGTTCGCAGTTGATTGACCGTTTGAAATATTCGGGGATCGATGACCCGAAGAACATTTCGATCGATGCGCTCAAGGCGATTTTCAAGATCGATAATATTCTGGTCGGTGACGGCTGGAAGAATCCAAACCCTGACGGGACGGCGCCCGCGTTTTCCCGCTTCTGGGATCCCACGATGCTGTGGGTCGGACGGATCGCCGATTCGCAGACGGAACTGACTTCGCCATCGGTCTGTGTGGGCCGCACGGTCATGTATCAAGCCCAGAACGCCAAGATTCCGGGGCTCGATGATGGCTCGGGCGAAAGCGCGATCATCATGGAAGAATACCGCGAAGAACAGCGTCGCGGCGGTGTGATCCGTGGTCGTTGGAACTGGGCGGTCAAACCGTTCGATGATCCGATGGCTGACGGCACTTTCTACCGGGCGGGCGTGCTGGTGACCGGTGTCACGGACGGCACGATTCTCTGAGTCTGGGTGAGTCTTGACGGGTCCGCTGTTTTGATGTGACAGCGGGAAGCGGTGCGGTGGAGCGATCTGCCGCACCGCGTTTTCTGGGGTTGAGTCTGTTTCTTTTGTGAGGGTTTCGCGATGGCTAAGAAAGAAGAAACGCCGGTTGTGGCTGGTGACGCTCCTGTGGTCGAGGCTCCGGCTGGTGATCCGGCGGCGGCTCCTGCGGCTCCTGATCAGCCAACGGTTTTCAACGTGGTGGTGAACGGGGTCGTCTCCTGGGGCGATACCTACTTTCAGGATGGGACTGTCCTGGCGCAGATCATTCTTCCGCCAGGTGCGCCGTTTACTCCGCGCTTTATCACTCGGCTGGTCGAAGACAACCTGCTGTTTTGTAAGCCAGTGGTCGATCCGGCCGTCAAAACTGAGTGATCGGGGGCGGGTGTGTCGTTTGTCCTGGATTCGTTTAATACGCTGTATGACCAGCACGGAACAGACGTGACTCGTCGCCCTCCTAACGGCGCCAGCGATGGCAGCCAGGATCAGACGGCGATTCCGTCGCTGTTCACTGAGGAGCGTGTGGACCGGTCGTACGATCCGACCGGTGAGCGGACCATGCGGACGGCGACGCTGACGGTGGTGAACACCGTCGATTATGCCTGGGGCGAACAATGGCAGGTCAACGGTGAATGGTGGCAGGTCGAACGTTCACCACTGATCAACGCCGAGCTGCGAATCCTGGCGTTGCGGCGTGACGACAAGGTCAAGACGACGGTATCGAGGGGTCATATTCTGTGAGCGTGCCAGTGGAGGGAACTCGATCGATGCGGCTGGTCAACCTGGCGAATACCGTCAGCGGATCGGCCACGTTCCGTAAGCTGGTCGGCGCCACCACGGAGCAACAGGCATTACAGAGCATCTATATCGATTTGGCGCTGGATGATAGTACTCAGCCGTTTCCTCGGGCGATCGTGCGGCATCACAGCGGCGCGGTCGCGGTCAGAAGCGGCATGGAAACATTCCTAGCGCATGGCGACATGCTGATTTTCGTGCAGTTGCATGAATTCACGGACGACGACCTGGCGGCATGGTACGACATATCCGGACCGTTTACGGCGGCGGATCACAGGCAGCACTTGAACAACCTGTTTGGCTCGATGACGGATGAATTCTCAGCACTCGCAGCGTCGCCAGGCTACATCGAATTCCAGCGGATCGAGGAGCATTCTTGCGGGGCAGTCGATCCGGTAACGGAAAACGGCGTGAACCTGCTGGAAATGACCTGGTGTCTGGGCCGGGAGGGGATGCCATGACGACGACGATCATCGGCGGCGTGCTGACGGCCAGGCTGTTTCATGAGCGTGAACACGGCAAGGTCATGAAGGAATGCCACGAAGAGACGATGAAGTACATCCGGGATATTTACCTGCCGTTTCACTTCATGACGGAAGCGTTCCGGCGGTATCCGGGAATCTTCGCGAACCGGTCCGCACGTTGGCGCAGGATCAAACGCCGAAAAGTGGGTCACGATCGGCCGAACGTCTGGACGGGAGCGCTTCGGCGAGCGGTCTTGACGGAAAGCGTGATCCGGAAGACTCAGGATTTCGGCAAGCTCGAAGCCAAGGCGCCCCTGGAGACCATGATCAAGTTCGGTCCGAACGCTGGAAAAATGATCCGCCGTCCGTTGACCGAGCAGCGACGCAAAGAAATGGAATTCGTCAGCGATGACGAAATCGACCAGCAACGCGAACGGATGCGGTTGCAGTATCAAGCGGCGGTCTTTGATCCAGCTCATCAAACCAAAGTCTTGAAGCAGTTCCGGTAAGAGGTAAGCGGGTGGCCACCCGTACAAGATTCAAACGCGATGGACCAACGAAGGGATGGTCCAAATGCCAGACGTAGTCTATGACGCCCAGATCGGCGTCGATGGAAGCAGCAATCCGATTTACCTGCGGCAGATCACTCAGAGCGATTTCGATCCGCATTACAACTTTATCATGGGTCGCGAATCCGGCAGCCCGTACGTCGCGCTCGAAACGATCAGCGATGTCGCCAACGCCGCGCAGTACATTTCCGACGCGGCGCCCGAAGGGCAATTGACGACAGTCGATATCGAGACGTTCTTGACGCTGTTCACGCCGACCGGGGCCAGGGTCGCGGACGGGTCGACGCTGGTGATCCCTTACCAGAAGCGTGCGTCCGGCGGAACTTTTCAAAGCGGGGCGCATCATGTCGTGATCCGGGGCACTCCTGCGGCCGACAATGCGGGAAGTATTATTTCGCCAGCGCAGTTGATTCCGCAATCGGTGACGGCTCCTCGGGCCGGTGCGGTGACGGCCAGCGGTGCGATTCATTACCTTTCGGGTGACGGGCTGGTGCCTCCGTTTGAAGCCCTGGTCGGTCAGACGCTGCCGGCTCAGGCGTTTACGGCGATGTGGGGCGGCGGTCCGGTCTGGATCAACGGGACTCGCATTGCGCGACAGGTCGGCTTTAGTGTGAACTTCGGCTGTCAGTACAGCGAGAAGCAGCATTATGACGGGTGTCCGTATCCCAGTGACATCTTCCTGGAAGAGATCAATCCGGTGATCGAGATTCAGGTCGAGGACTTCGATCAGATCGCATCGCTGGAAGGCGTCGCCCAGATCACTCAGTTCAGCGCGTTTCTGCGGCGGCGTGTGCCAGGCGGTACCTATATCGCCGATGCCACGGCGGCGCATCTCAAGTTTAGTTTCGCGAACGGGATCATTGTTCCCCAAGCGCTGCGGGCCAGTGAGACCAAGCACGGCAACGCGGCGCTGCGGATCTCGGGCGTGTCGCTGGCGGTGACTTCGGCGGCGGCCGTTGCGGGTCCGTGATGTTGCTGAAAGTGTGTAGTCACTTTCTGAAAGTGTGTAGCCGGGTGGTTTGATCTTTTACTTTTTGAAAGGGCATGGCGAGTGCACTTCCAAATTTTCTTCGCCGGAAAGCAATCGAATTCCGGGAGTTGTCTGCGGTCGGTGGGTCTGGCGGATTTTGTGGACGATGCTACCGAAGTCCAGACGGTGATTGATGGCGTGCCGGGGCTATTGGTCGGCTGGGGTGAGGGGATCGGCTACGACGCGGCGAAGCAGCGCTGGATCGACAGCGGTCAGGCATACCGGATCGGGTTCTGGATCGACAAACCGTGTGTTCCGAAGGACTTGGAACGGCGGTCCCTGTTTGCCGGATACTCGATCCGGTTGTCTGACGGCAATCACTGGCAGATTCCGGCGGCGGCTGAGTTGCCAGCGACGCTCAGGCTTCTTGATGGTCATTGGAAGACTTGCCGCAAGCCGCAGTTCGATCACTTCTGGACGCAATCGGAACGCTGGTTCCGCTATTACATGCTGCAAGCCTTCGACGAGAAGGCGATTCTGGCCGAGTCTGGCATGGATCCGCAGCAGTTGCGGGACGACTGGGCCGAGTTCGCGGTGTTTTGTCTGCGGCAGAATTACCGGATCACGCCACTGATCGCGTCGGAGCTGGGTCTGATTGATACCGAGAACATGCTGATGATCACCACGGCGGCGGTCGACGGGATGCAGATCGATGAAGTCCTGCGAGAGTTTGAAACTCTCAAGGAACGCGAACAGGCCGGTTTGGAAAAAAAAAGCGGATCAACCTGAGACATCCGCGACTGTTGAAGACTCGGGCCTGGCGGGCCGGGTTATTAAGGAATCATGCGCCGACCTGGTTTGACCTGTATTTCTGCGACAAGCTGTGAGCGTGAACCATGACGAACACTATCGGGATTGTCTGGTCTAGTGATTCTCGGGCGATCATTGAGGATTTCCAGAAGCGTAACGCTCTACTCGAAAAAGAGATCGCAAAGCTGAAAGAGCTGTCGCAGGCGGGTAAGACCGGCGGCAAGAGTCTGCATGAAGGATTTCGAGAAGCGACGGGCGAGCTGTCGCGGCTGGGCAAGTCGATCCAACAGGCATTCAAACCGGCGGTGAATCCGCTGGACGCTCATTTAGAGCGGATGAAGCAAATCCGGGTCGCGTACCGGATGGGCAAAATCGACGCGGACCAGTTTGCCAAGGCGTCTCAGGCGAGCCTGAAGCAGCGTTTGATTGATTCCGGGATGGGCGACCGGCTGAAAGACCGGCGGGCGGCAGCCAGGGAGAAGGCGGATCAGGATCGTCAACTGGCCGAGAAGCAAGCTCATGATCAGCGGATGGCAGAGGTGGACAAGCGCCGCGCGGATCGTGAGGAAAAGCGGCGTAAGGCCGAGATCGATAAAGCCCGGTCCGCACGTTCTGCGGCACTGAATCAGGAAATCCTGCAACGGCGACAGGCGGCGGATCGCGTCAAACAAATGGTGAAGTCCACGGAACAGGTCGCCTTCGAGAGCTATCAGCACTCGATGGAAGCCTTGCGTTCAATGCGGGCGACTGGCGAAATCACTGTTGAGGAATTCCGCAAAGCCTGGACGCTGCAAAAGCAGATGTACCAAGACGCGATTGGTTTAACGGCCAGGCGTCAGGCGGTCGAGCGGGACGGTGTGAAGGTCACCGAGCAAGCGCGAACGGCTCAGGAGCGCCACAATGCGGCGATTGCCAGGCTGCGGGCTTTGTTGCGGGCCGGGGCGATTGATCTGACGACGTTCAAGCGGGCGGCGTCTGAAGCGAATATGACGATCATCCAGAAAACCCAAAGCGTCCAGTCGATGGGTGCCGGGCTGGGTGCGTGGGCTGGTCGTGTTGCCGGGGTCACTGCGGCCTATATGGCGCTGCGGTCCGCGCTGCAGATGATTCAGGAAGAAACCCGCAAGCAGATTCAATTGTCGTCCGATGCGATTGCGAAGCAAGAAGACCTGATTGCCAGGTTCCGGGCGCAGGCGGGGATCAAAGACGTTCAAGAAGGCCGGTGGGCCAAACAGAGCATTTACCGGACAGCGTTGTCCACGGCGACGACGAGCCAGGATGCCTTCGGTGCAGCGACGGCGATGGCTTCGACGGGATTTGAGTCGAAAGAGGCGATGGGGCCGGCGCTCAAGCCGTTTTTGAAATTCATGAAAGCTCAGTCGACGGATCCGTCACGATCGGTGAGCGCCAACGAGCTGGCCGAATCGTTCAGCCAGTTCATGAGCGGTGCTGGCATGGAAAAGACGGGCGAAAACGTCGAGAAGCTGGCGGTTGCCGTGCAGGGACTGAAAGAAACGCCGCTTAAGATCCCCGATTTGGCTCAGTTGGCTAAGCATTCTTCCGCCCTGAAGAACCTGGGAAACATGTCCTGGGAAGAAATGGTCTCGAACTATTCCTATTTGCGAAATACTGAGGATCCCGAAGCGGCGGGGACGCATCTGCGCGAAATCGTCCGGCAGTTGTCGACCGCAGGCGGAA
>Ga0265327_10000829_pt1 | contig 46415 bp, 15 predicted proteins | sample 41621metaG_FD_202089 | JGI IMG/M metagenome (GOLD analysis project Ga0265327, IMG submission 202089) | Rhizosphere microbial communities from Carex aquatilis grown in University of Washington, Seatle, WA, United States - 4-16-21 metaG | ecosystem: Host-associated > Plants > Roots > Rhizosphere... | reverse complement strand
TTGGTATTTCGACAAATTCAAACAATGGGGTTTACAAGCCAGCGTCTTTTTTTATAATTCCGGTTTAAAAAGCCCCGACATGGAATTGCTCATTCAACAAATTAAAAATGTTGAAGTTTTAATTTTAGGCGGCGGCAATACAACAATTGGATTCGAACAGTATGGAAATATTGGCAGTATTTACAACGGCGACAAAGATTTATTTAAAAACTTACTTCACGAAAGACAGCGAAACGGAAAATTAACAGTCGGTTTTTCTGCGGGCGCTTTACAACTTTCTGATTTTTGCTTACACGATAATTTCTATCAACCTTATTCGTTAATTCATAATGTATCGGCTACACTGCATCACGATTACGAACGAAGAAATGAATTGTTTCAAATAAATAATAACTCGCATAATGTTCTTGCTTTCGGTTTGCCAAATGATTCTGGAATTGCATCCAATCAAGGATTTTTGCCATCGGGAAACAAATGGCAGATTTTGGAATTTGTAATTGATAATTCGTGGGATGCTCCTGAAGACTATTATCATATAAAAACCCGTCAAGGAATGGGTATCGAGCATTTTTATAAAGACGGACGCAACTGGACATTTTTTGGTGGCGACCGGATGTTAAAAATTATTTCGCCGGACTATACATTTCAAGGAACTTGGATTGTTCAACCAAACTCGGATATAGTTTGGGATTACTGGACACAGCAGCCGTCGCATTATCATAATATCGAACATATTTTGTCAATGCATTAATTTCATACTTAAATTATGTATTAAAAATCGAAAATTTTATTTAGAAAATTTCGATAATTGGCGTGGTAAAATGCAGCAAACCGACAACCTGCTTGTGATTGGAATGCGCGTTTAATTCTAAACGATAAACCAAATGAAAAAAAAATTAGTCTTTCTGAGTATTTTATTTGTTGCTTGTTTTTCTAACATTTTGGGACAACAAGTAAAAAGTCATGGCATTCCGTTTATAAAAGCGTACCCACCCGAAGTTTATCAGGCACATGCTCAAAATTGGTCGATATGTCAAGACAGCAGAGGCGTCATGTATTTTGGTAATTCATTCGGACTTCTTGAGTTTGACGGTATTTCTTGGAATCTGTTGGAGTTGCCGAATAAATGGACATTAAGAACATTTTTAAAGACCGCCGATGGAAGAATTTACTACGGAGGAAAAGGCGATTTTGGTTATATGGAAAGCGATTCGTCCGGAAGAATTAAATTTCATTCGATGGTCAACTTAATTCCGGAAGAACATAGACAGTTTACTGATGTCTGGCGGATTTTTCAAAGTCAAAATAAATTAGTTGTATGCACGTATAAAAAAATATTTATTATCGATCACGAAAAAGTGAAAGTCCTCGAAGGGAAAAAAGAATTTCATAAACCATTTCAGGCAAACGGCAAAGTTTATGTACGAGAATGGGAAAAAGGCTTGTGTGTATTAGAAAATGACAAACTGAAACTTTTACCCGATGGCGAAAAATTTAAAGACGAACAAATTTTTTCGATACTTCCATATTCCGAAAAAGAATTGATTATTGCTACTAAAGACCAAGGTTTTTATTTATATGATGGACAAAAATTTACTCAGTTTAAAACTCAGTTTGACGACAAAATTATAAATGAAAGTATCTATTGTGGAATGACTATCGGAAAAGAGTATTTTGCTTTTGGTACGCGAATAAACGGTTTGTACGTGATGGACAAGAAAGGAAAGTGCGTACTTCATCTAAATAAAGACAACGGTTTAGCCGACAACACAGTTTTAAATTTAGCATTAGATAACATCGGCAATCTTTGGCTTGGACATGAAATTGGAATTTCGTACATAGAATTAAATTCACCTTTTAGCCGGTATGGCGCCGAATATGGATTGAATACCAGTATATATAGTTCAACTTTTTATAAAAACGTTTTATACATTGGCAGCGCAGTTTCGATTTACCGCAAAGAATGGGAACAATACGAAAATCCATTTCAACGCAAACAATTTGAAAGCATTGATAAAACCGAAGGGCAATCATTTTATATAAACACAATTAAAGGCAAATTGTTGAATGCGCACAATCCGGGTTTACAAATTATCGACGGTAAAAGTGTTACGCAAATAAGTTATGAAAATCAACCATTCTGGACTTTTGCGCCGCTAAAAAATCATTCAGATAAATTGTTTGTCGGATCAAATATTGGTCTGTTGGTGTATAAAGAAATAGGAAGTACCTATCAGGTACAATGTAAAATAAAAGGTTTTGACGAACCTGCCAATTATATTGCTTTTAATGACGACCGGACACTCTGGATAAGCATTGAGTATAAAGGAATTTATCAATTAAAACTTAACGAAAAACTTGACTCCGTTGTTTCGACAAAATTTTATAATTCAGAATCAGGTTTACCTGCCGATGCCGGAAATATCGCGACTTTTATCGGCGAAAAATTAGTTGCTTCAACATCCAATAAGTTTTATTGTTATGATTCAATTTCAGATAATTTCAAATTATTCGATGCTTTTAATAAGCATCTTGCAAATTTTAAGAAAACGTATATCAGGTATGTCGAAACAAATGGAAATATCTGGATTGCAAACGACGAAGGATTTGGTTATTTTATTCCGCAAAAAAATGGAAGTTACCAATTGTTTAGAAAACCATTTTACCGGTTTCCACAAATACCGTATTTATATTCCGTTACAAAAATAAACGAAACCGAATATGCAATTTGCACCGACCATGGTATTATACATTACGACGCTGGTTTTAAAAGAGATTATGACAAAACGTTTGCAACTATTTTGCGAAAAGTAGAATTAGTTGGAACAGATTCGTTAATTTTCGGTGGAATATTTCCGGTAAATTCTGATACATTCTCGGTTTATCAACCCATAAGTCAAATTAAAACATTTAATTATAAATATAACTCGCTGCGTTTTATTTTTGCTTCGACGTTTTATGACAGTCCGGAAAAAACACAATATCAATATAAATTAGAAAACTTTGACAAAGTTTGGTCCAACTGGAGTAAAGAAACCAAAAAAGAATACACCAATCTGCCCGAAGGTGAATATACGTTTTATGTCAAAGCAATGAATATTTATCATACCGAAAGCAATGTAATTTCATACAAATTTAAAATACTTCCTCCTTGGTACCGCACATGGTTTGCCTATATTCTGTTTTTTATATTATTTATTATTTTCATCATTTTCATTCTAAAATTTTATTCAAAAAGTTTATTGGAACAAAAAAAATATCTGGAAACAGTTGTAATTGAGCGTACCGAAGAAATACTGCAGCAAAAAGATGAAATGTCGCAAACTTTAGAAATTGTAAATCAACAAAAAGAAGAATTAGCACAAACACTCGATTTGGTAAATCAGCAAAAAGAAGAAATTACCGAACAACGCAACCAGATTGAAAAATCATATACCAACGTGCAAGTATTAAGCGAAATTGGCAAAGAAATAACTTCGAATATTAAAATAGAAAATATTGTGGACAGCGCTTATTATTATGTTAATAAATTAATGGATGCGTCGGTTTTCGATATTGGTATTTACAACAAAACTAACAATTGTCTCGATTTTCCGGCTGGCTTGGAGAAAGAAGTAAGATTGCCATTTTGCTCGGAAAGCTTAACGGAAAAACGACTTTCGGTAGATTGTTTTATGAAACAGAAAGAATTAATTTTCAGGAATTTTCAGGAAGTCAATGATTATTTCGGTATAAAGACATACGAAGTTATTGTCGGTGAAGAAACGAGTTCGATAATATATTTGCCGTTAAAAGTTAAAGATAATTGCATTGGCGTTTTAACAGTTCAATGTTTTAAAGAAAATGCTTATACCGAAAACCATTTGAATATTTTACGGAATATTGCAATATATACATCAATAGCCTTAGAAAACGCGCAGACATATCATGTCATTGAAATACAAAAAGAAGAAATTGAAAGTAATCTTGACAACTTGCGCAAAGCACAAACCGAACTGATACAAGCAGAAAAAATGGCTTCGCTTGGGCAGTTAGTCGCCGGCATAGCGCACGAAATAAATACGCCAATCGGCGCAATAAAAGCATCGACAGGTTCGGTCATCGCAGCGTCGAATATGGCATTGGAAAAACTTCCGCGTCTTTTAAAACAAATTTCGAAAGACGAGGAAATTTTGTTTTTCGAACTATTGGAACAAAGCAAAAGCGTAAAAGAAATTAAAAGTTCGAGCGAAGAGCGCGTTATAAGAAAAGAAATTAAAGTCTATTTAGATGCCAACAAGATTGAAGACTCGCGCAGGTTGTCCGATAAACTTACAGATATTCGAATTTATCAAAACGTCGAAAAATATTTACCTTTGCTTAAAAGTCCAAATGCAGAAAACATTATTCAGACTGCTTTTCAATTGTCTGAGTTACAAAAAAACAGTCAAAATATTGAACTTGCCATCGAGCGGGTTTCGAAAATTGTGTTTGCACTCAAAAACTTTGCAAGAAAAGATTCGAGCGTCGAAAAAGTCAAAACAAATATTATCGATTCAATCGAAAATGTTTTAACATTGTACCATAATTTAATTAAACAAGGCATTAACATTAAAAAAAATTATGAAACTGTTCCGGAAATTATGTGTTATGCCGACGAAATAAATCAGGTATGGACTAACTTATTACATAATGCCATACAGTCAATGAAAGGCAAAGGCGAAATAACAATTACGATTTGTAAAAAGATGTCCGATGCCGGCAATCTGACCGGTTTAATGATTGCAATATCCGATACAGGACAAGGAATAACCGACGATATAAAAGACAAAATATTTAACGCATTTTTTACAACCAAACCAACCGGCGAAGGAACCGGACTGGGTTTAAGTATTGTTAGCCGGATTATAGAAAAACACGAAGGCAAAATCAGTTTCGAAAGTACGATTGGTCGGGGGACAACATTTTTTGTAGAATTACCAATAAATTAAAAACGATGAAAGAAAAAGTTATACTTTGCATTGACGACGAAAAAATGGTTTTAAATAGTTTAAAATCACAGTTGACAAAAAATCTCGGCGAAGAATTTATTTATGAATTTGCCGAAGATGCTTTTGAAGCTTTAGCATTAATTGATGAACTGATTAACGAAAATTTAGTAATTTTGCTTATTGTGTCGGACTGGTTAATGCCCGGCATGAAAGGCGATGAATTTTTAACCAAAGTGAATGAGAAATATCCGAATATCAAGTCCATTTTATTAACCGGACAAGCTGACGAAGAATCAATAAAATTGGCATATAAAAATGCAAATTTATTATCTTGCATTCGCAAACCATGGGACGAAAATTATTTAATAGAAACAGTAAAAAGTGCAATAAACTCTTAATACATGGATAAAACTTCAATAATATGTATTGATGACGAACGTGTTGTTCTGACGAGTTTAAAATCGCAAATTAGTCGCTATTTTGAAGAAAAATACAACGTCGAAATTGTCGAAAGCGCCGAAGAAGCATTAATTATTATTGAAGATTTATTAAAAGAAAACGAAAAAATTCCGCTAATCATTTGCGACCAAATTATGCCCGGCATGAAAGGCGACGAATTTTTAATTGAAGTCCACAAAAAATATCCCAAAATATTAAAAATACTTTTGACCGGACAAGCCGATGTCCGCGCTGTCGGCAACGCAGTTAATTATGCAAGACTTTACCGCTATATAACAAAACCTTGGGAAGAACACGATTTATTATTGACGGTAAAAGAGGCAATCCATAGTTTTTTTCAGGACAAAGAACTTGAAGACCGCAATAACGAACTGGAAGAATTAAACAAAACACTTGAAGAAAAAATTTTACGTCGCACTTTGGAAGTTGTAGAAAAAACTAAAATTATCGAACAAAAAAGCGAACAAATTAATGGAAGTATCAGATACGCACAAACAATCCAGCAAGCAATTTTACCTCCGATCAAAATTTTAGAAAAAATTTTCCCACAGCATTTTGTTATTTGGCATCCGTTGGATATTGTAAGTGGCGATTTTTATTTTTGGCAATGTATCAGCGGGACATTTGTAATTGCGGCAGTCGATTGCACCGGACATGGTGTTCCGGGAGCATTTATGAGCGTTTTGGGCATAACATTATTAAACGAAATAGTTCTGCGCCGCGAAATTACTGCTGCCGATGATGTATTGAATGTTCTGCGAAACGAAATAAAATATGCGCTCGGTCAATCGGGAAAAATTGAAGAAAGCACAGATGGTATGGATATTGCTCTTTGTGCTATCGATTTAGAAACTTTGGAAATGACTTATGCCGGAGCGTTCAATCCGGTTTGGTTTTTCCGCGACAATGAATTTTTTAAAATTACCGGCGACCGTCAACCGGTTGGAATTTACGCATTGGAAAGTCCTTTTACTGAACATAAATTTCAATTACAAACCGGCGATGTCCTGTATATTTTTTCCGATGGTTATTATTCGCAATTCGGTGGACCAAAACCAGAAACTTTCAGACTAAGACGTTTTAACGAAATACTTTCCGAAATTCATCATTTACCACTTGAAGTTCAAAAAGAAATACTTGAACAAAAGTTTAATGAATGGAAAGGAAATAATCAACAAACCGATGATGTTCTCGTGATTGGCTTGCGAATTTAATGTTTAATTATGAAATATTTTAAACATATATTTTTAATCAGACAGTTAAATTTTTTAATTTGGCTACTTTTATTTGCACCAATTCTTAAAGCGCAGGAATACCGTATTTTTAGTTATGACAATGACAATGGTTTGCACAATAATTTAACAAAAGCTATTGCACAGGATTCACTCGGATTTATTTGGGTTGCCACCGACGACGGACTCGCGCGTTTCGATGGTTTTAATTTCAGGATATTTAATCAGCAACTTCCAAGCAATTATATCAAAGCATTATTTTTGCGAAAAAACAAACAATTGATTGCTGTTACCGATATGGGCGTGGTCGAAATTGTCAGCAAAGTTGACACTGCATATTTTGTTCCGCTCATCAATGGTTCGAATAAAGAAACCGATACAACAATTGGGCACCCGAAAACAGTTTTTGAAACAGATGATGGATCACTATGGTTTTCGCGTTTCAAAATAATATACCGTTACAAAAACAAAAAAATACGAAAATATTATTTCGACGACAAAAATAAAACATCCAGTTATTTCCGCGCTTTTTCGATGGTCGAAGATTCGCTTGGAAATGTATTTGCTTTTTCGCAACAAGGTTTTCTCCATAAATATGATGCGCAAAACGATTCATTTTTTGAACTGAAATCTGTCGGACAAATACCATTAGTAAATAGCGCAGTGTGCGTCAAAACCGGCGAAATTATCATTGCCACCGAAAATGGGCTGACCGTTTTTAAATACGACAAATCTTTGCACTATTCTGTAACTACAATTTTACCCGGAATAAATTTCAATTGCATCGCCGTCGATTCATATCAAACTATTTTTGCAGGAAGTCAAACAAATGAAATTTACAACATTTATAAACACAAAGAGTCGTATCAGTTCGAGAAAATTCCAAATTTACCGGAAAAGCCATTAAAAAATATTTTTTTCGACAAGGAAGACAACATCTGGCTTTCAACCGATGCCGGAATAATTTTTATGAATGCACTTTTTTTCGCATCGACAATCAAAGACTTCGATAAACTTTTTATCAACGATGTCGAAAAAGATTCAAAAAATACAATTTATGTTTCGAATGGAAATTCTGTCTATAATCTAATTTACGAAAACAGCAGACTGAAAGCTAACTTACTGTTGAAAAAAGAAAAAGAAACAATCTTTCAATTTCTGCCGTTTGACGACAAATTTTTGTGCTCATCGTCATTCGGAAAATTAGAATGGTTGACGAAAAATACAAAAATAAACATTCCAAATCCCAATTATAGAAACGATATTTTTTTTATCAAAAAAGATAAATTTGGCAGTTTCTGGCTTTGTTTGCGCAACACCGACGGCGTCGGAAAATTAAGCACCGACAATACAATAATTCATTATAACAACGAACATGGCAAACTAACCAACACCATCATTTCGTTGGCAGAGGATAGCATCGGAACTTTGTATGGTGGCGCTTCAACCGATACTGCTTATCTTTTTAGGTATGACAGAAAAAACGATGCTTTTAAAAATATAAGCATACCAATGAAGTTCGAGCATGACAAAAATTTATTTGTCAACGATATTGTTATTTCGGGAAAAACAATTTATCTGGCGACATCAACCGGATTGCTGAAAATTGACGACAATAAAATTTCACGCGTTCAGCTCAACGAATTTGAAAATCAAAATGCCAAATCGCTCGAAATGGACAAAACAAATAATTTGTGGATTGGATTTGACAATGGCGTCATAAAATATAATAAATCTGCAATTATTCATTTCGACAAAACAGACGGTTTGCCTGTAAACTCGATAACCTACCGCAATATAATTGTTGACGGTAACAACAATATTTTTTTCGGAACGACATCGGGGTTAGCATATTCGTTTAAAAATAATATGCCCGAAAAAATAACACCAACACCAATTATAACTTCGGTACAATTTAACGGAATTGAAAGTTCTAAAACAACTTCGGTTTACGAAAATTCATATTGCACCATTCGTTTCGCGACATTAAGCTATCCCGCAAAAGACATTAAATATCAAACAAAAATTGTTGAAACAGGAAGTAAATGGTCAGGTGAAAAGTACAACAACGAATTATTTATTTCGAAATTAAAAGCCGGCAAATACACAATGTATGTTCGCGCGCAGCAACATGGGAATTATTTGTGGAGTCAACCGGCAATATTTACTTTCAAAGTCAAGCCAAACTGGTATAACACATGGTGGTCATATATTTTATACTTTCTTTTATTTTCAACTTTGGTTTATACTTTGGTGAAAATTTATACACGCCGGTTGGTCATGCAGAAAGATTATCTGGAACATATTGTGTCGCTACGAACCGAAGAAATAAATATGAAAAACGAAGAGCTTCTTCAGCAAAATGAAGAAATGACTTCGCAGCGCGATTTACTCGCACGACAAAAGAACAGCATCACCGACAGCATCAATTATGCACAAACCATTCAGCAGGCAATTTTACCACCAATCAAAATTATAAAAGAAATTTTTCCGCAGCATTTTGTTCTTTGGTATCCGTTGGATATTGTGAGTGGCGATTTTTATTTCTGGCGTTACATCAGCGGAACATTTGTAATTGCTGCCGCCGATTGCACTGGACATGGCGTACCGGGAGCGTTTATGAGTATGCTCGGAATAACTTTATTGAACGAAATTGTTTTGCGTCGCGAAATTACCCAAGCCGATGAAATATTAAATGTGTTGCGCATCGAAATAAAATACGCGCTCGGACAATCAGGCAAAATTGAAGAACGAACAGATGGCATGGACATTGCACTTTGCACAATCGATTTAGAAACCTTGGAAATGACATTTGCCGGAGCGTTCAATCCGTTTTGTTATTTCAGGAATAATGAATTTATAAAAATTAATAGCGACCGCCAGCCTGTTGGAATTTATACAATAGAAACGCCTTTTAACGCGCACAAAATACAATTACAAGCAGGCGATATTTTTTATATTTTTTCCGACGGCTACTATTCGCAGTTTGGCGGTCCAAAACCCGAAACTTTAAGACCCAGACGTTTTATTGAAATACTCACCGAAATTCATCATCTGCCAATGGATGTTCAAAAAAATATTCTCGAACAAAAGTTTAATGAATGGAAAGGCAATAATCTCCAAACCGACGATGTACTGGTGCTTGGTGTTAGAATTTAGCGCTTATATTTTCTAACATAAAAGTAAAATTTCATTAATAAAAAAAATATCGTAAATTAGTCAATAATTTAGAAACGAACTTTATTTGCAACATTATTAACTTAAAAAGTTTATCGATAATGAAATACCAATGAATTACAATAATAAAACAAAAAAAACGCTCATAGAAGAATTAGAACAACTAAAAAAAGAATATGATACGATTAAAAAATTGTACGGGAAATCTTTAACTAAAAATGAACAAACAGCAAGTACTTTAAATAAAAATATTTACTTCATCGAACAAATTAGTAAAATTGCAAATGCCGGCGGTTGGGAATACAATATCGAAACAAAACAAATTTCGTGGACAGCAGAAATGTTTGCCATTTATGAAGTCGATGAACAATTTATTCCGACAATCGAAAACACAACTGATTTTTATACTTCCGAATCAAAACCGGTAATTACTTTGGCATTTCGACGAGCAATTGATTTTGGCGAATCGTTTGATTTAGAATTGGAAATTTTAACAGCAAAAGCAAATTGCAAGTTGCTGCAAATTACCGGTAAAGTCATTTCTACTGCCGACAACAAAGTTATAAACATATCGGGCGTTACACACGACATAACCGAATTTAAAGACAACCAATACATCAAACAGAAAAATAAAAAAATAGAAGACCAAAATCAAGAATACGAACAATTAAACGAAGAACTGCGACAGACAAACGAAGCGCTTTTCTATGCCGGCGAAAAAATAAAAATAAGCGAAGAAAACTACCGTCTTTTAATTTCCGAAATGCAACTTGGAATTGCCGTACACGAAATTGTTTGCGATAAAAACAATCAACCATATAACTACCGTTTTCTTTTTGTAAACGAAAGTTATGAAAAACTGACAGGTCTGAAAAAAGAAAATATTATAGGAAAAACAGTTCTCGAAATTTTACCGGATGTAGAAAATATCTGGATTGAAAAATTTTGCCATGTAGCGTTGACCGGCGAAGTTATAACATTCTCCAATTATTCGCGCGAGCTTGGCAAATATTACGAAGCCATCACTTATCGTCCGCGCCAAAACCAATTTGCTGTTCTCATTTCGGACGTTACAGAACAAAAGAAAGCCGAAGAAGCTTTACAAAAATCGGAAGCATTATATCACGATTTAGTTGAGACATCACAAGACTTAATCTGGCAGTGCGATGCCGAAGGTCGATATACATATTTGAACGCGTCGTGGCAGCAAATTTTCGGCTACACAGTTGACGAAATGTTGGGAAAAAAATTCACCGATTTTCAAACACCAGAACAAGCAGCCATCGATTTAAAAGAATTCGGCAGATTAATGCAAGGCAATACTGTTAAAGGATTAGAAACAATTCATATCGGTAAAAACGGTAACGAAATCCATCTTGTCTTTAATGCAAAATTTATTACCGGCGAAAATGGAAAAATCATCGGTACGCGCGGAACGGCTTACGACATTACAGAGCGCAAGACCGGCGAAAAACAAATGAAAGAAATAAAAGATCATTTCGAACTTCTCTTTAATTTAAATCCCGATGCGGTAAATATTACGCGCATCAGTGACGGCAAATTAATTGACGTCAATCTTGGTTTTTTGTCGTTGCTGGGATACACACGTCAGGAAGTCATAAACAAAACAACAATTGAACTAAATATTTGGGTGAAACCAGACGATAGAAAACGAATGGTGAATGAAATTGTCCAGAAAGGTTTTTGCACCAATTTAGAAACATCATTTCGATGCAAAGATGGACGTACATTTATCGGCTTACTTTCGGTCGTTAAATTTGAAGCGAATAATGAAACGCAATTGTTAAGCGTAACCCACGATATTTCGGAGCGTAAACAAGTTGAAGAAGCCTTGAAGGAAAGCGAAAGAGAATTAAAAAATTCTCAGAAAATGGCAGGCTTGGGAACTTACAAACTCGATTTCAGAACCGGATTCTGGACAAGTTCCGAAATACTCGATGCTATTTTCGGAATCGACGCAAGTTATGAAAAATCTGTGGTAGGTTGGGCAAAAATTATTCATCCCGATTGGGTTGACTTAATGACCGAATATCTGAATGTCGAAATTATACAAAAAAGAAATAAATTCGACAAAGAATACAAAATTGTTCGAGTTGCTGATAAAAAAGAACTTTGGGTACACGGTTTTGGCGAAGTCAGTTTTGACGCTGACGATAACCTTTCATTCATGTCGGGCACCATACAGGACATTACTGAGCGCAAAGAAGCAGAATTAATAATCCGTCAACAAAACTTAGAATTGCATGAACTCAACTCAACAAAAGACAAATTCTTTTCTATCATTGCGCACGATTTAAAAAGTCCGTTCAATTCGCTGCTTGGTTTTTCAGAGTTATTAGTAAATAATTTTGATAAATATGACAAAGATGAAATCAGGCAGTTTATTGGTTATATTGACATCACCGCTAATCAGGCTTACAAACTTCTTGAAAACCTTTTACTTTGGTCAAGAATCCAACGGGGATTGATTGCGCCCGATTTTCAAATGCAAAATATCCGATTGATAATGTACGAAGTTGAATTGTTAAAATCCAACCTTGCAAAAAACAAAAAAATTAAACTTCTCAACAACGTCAATACAGACATATTTATTAGTTGCGACATTGAAATGACCAAAACTATTTTGCGAAATTTAATTTCGAATGCTATAAAATTTACAGATACTTTTGGCGTGGTTTCAGTCAATTCAATTGACCATATTACAGAATTAGAATTGTTAATTACTGATACCGGAGTTGGAATTGACAATAATAAAATACCCGATTTATTCCGCATCGAAAAAAGTACAACCACAAAAGGAACCGCCAACGAATCGGGTACAGGATTAGGATTGCTTCTTTGCAAAGAACTTGTCGAAAAACAAGGCGGCAGAATTTGGGTAGAAAGCAAACCCGGCAAAGGTAGCACTTTCCATTTTACTATTCCAACCGTAAATTAAACGATTAAACAACGCAATTTTTTTTTGAATTTTTTTAATTTTAAAATCGGTTTATATAATTTTTTATTTACTTTTGCCGTATCGAAATCTGTATATAAAAAGATAAGATGAAAATCATTAAGCGAATACTGTTTTTTATTTGTGTAGTTCTGGCAACTACTAATCTTTTCGCCACGGAGGCGGAACATCAAACAGAACCAAAAGAAGAGTTCAACCCCGGAACTTTTATTATGGAGCACATTGGCGATGCGCACGACTGGCACATTGCAACCATTGGAGAAACACATATTTCGATTCCCTTACCTGTCATTGTTTACAGTCAACAAAGCGGACTGCATGTTTTTATGAGCAGCAAATTTCATCACGGACACCAAGCTTTCGAAGGATTACGCTTAGAAACCGAAGGCATCAATAAAGGAAAAATTGTTGAAGAAAACGCCGGCATTATTTCTGTACCTCTTGATATTTCGATTACAAAAAATGTGGTATCATTATTTATAAGTCTTTTTCTTTTACTCTATATTTTTATTTCGGTAGCAAATTCGTACAAACGCAACAAAGACAAAGCGCCAAAAGGCATTCAATCGATGCTCGAACCGCTCATTCTTTTCTTGCGCGACGATGTTGCAAAACCATCTATTGGAAAACACAAATTTGAAAAATATATGCCGTATTTATTGACGGTTTTCTTCTTTATATTTATTAATAATCTATTAGGATTGATACCGATTTTTCCTGGCGGAGCAAATCTTACAGGTAATATTGCCATCACAATGGTTTTAGCGCTTTTCACTTTTGTTATAACGACAATCAACGCAAATAAAAATTATTGGGTACACATTGTTAATACTCCCGGCGTTCCATGGTGGTTAAAACTTCCAATTCCATTAATGCCAATTGTCGAAATAATCGGTGTCTTTACAAAACCATTTGTTTTGATGGTTCGTCTTTTTGCAAACATTACTGCCGGACACATTATTGGTTTAGGTTTTATCAGTCTAATTTTTATTTTCGGTAAAATGAGTATTTACGGTGGATATGGCATTTCTGTTATGTCCATTGCATTTAGTGTTTTTATGGCGATGTTGGAATTGCTGGTTGCATTTGTACAAGCTTACGTATTTACACTATTGTCTGCATTGTATTTTGGAATGGCGACAGAAGATCATCATCACGAAGAACAAGTTGAACACGCAGAGCATCATTAAAAAATTTTAAACGTTTAATAATTAAATTTTAATCATTATGATTACATTATCAATTATATTACAAGCAGTTTCTAATTTAGTTCCATTAGCTAAATTGGGCGCAGGTATCGGAGCCGGTATTGCGGTTGTTGGTGCAGGCATAGGTATCGGTCAGATTGGCGGTAGAGCAATGGAAGCCATTGCTCGTCAACCCGAATCGGTGGGCGATATACGTTCGAACATGATTGTGGCTGCTGCTCTTGTTGAAGGAGCTGCGTTTTTCGCTATTGTTGTTTGTTTGTTAATACTTTTTATTTAAGTATTGCCATTTCCCGCAATACACGTTTGGTGCGTTGCGGGAAATCATTTTTTAATTGTTAATTATTAATTGTTAATTATTAATTATTATGGGTTTAGTTACACCGGGAATAGGACTTGTTTTTTGGATGCTGCTTTCTTTTAGTATTGTTTTATACGTACTTAAAAAGTTTGCATGGAAACCCATTTTGCAAGCATTGAAAGAACGCGAAGAATCGATTGAGAATGCTTTAAGTGCAGCAAAAAATGCAAAAGAAGAAATGACTCGTCTTCAATCTGACAACGAGCAGATTATTCTCGAAGCCAAAAAAGAGCGCGAAAAATTATTGAAAGAAGCACGCGAAATCCGCGAAATAATTTTAGGCGACGCCAAGAAACAGGCAATCGTCGAAGGTAATAAATTAATTGAAAATGCCCGTCAAACAATTCAGGCTGAAAAGGCAGCAGCGCTAAACGAAATAAAAAATCAGATTGCAACTTTGTCTGTACAAATCGCCGAAAAGATTTTGCAGGAGGAATTGGCAAAAGACAAAAAACAACAAGACATTTTATATAAATATTTATTGGAAATGAAAGTCAATTAGAATTACGAATTACGAATTACGAATTAGGAATTAAAATTGATGTCCTAATTCTTAATTCCTACTTCTTAATTCTTAATTCCTAATTAAAATGAACGAAAGTAAAATATCAGTACGATACGCAAAGTCCCTTTTTAATCTGGCAACCGAGCGAAACGTTCTTGATGCGGTTAAAGTTGACATCGAAGCTATATATTTGATTGCGCACACTGTTGATGAATTTTCTTTACTTGTTCACAATCCGGTCATCAGACCATCGCAAAAAAAATTAATTTTTTCAAGAATATTTGCAAAAAATGTTCAACCGGTTACGCTGCAATTTTTGTTATTGGTAATACAAAACAACCGCGAATCGTTTCTCAAAGATATAACACGCAATTTTCTTGATTTGTACCGCAGCGAAAAAGGAATTAAGAAAGCAGAAATTACTACAGCCATCGAATTAGATAAAAAGACTATCAGTAATATTGTCAGTTTAATTAAAAGAAATTTTGACACTGAAGTAGAGTTGACCGAACACATAAACGAAGAAATTATTGGCGGATATATTTTGCGAATCGAAGATCAACAAATTGACGCAAGTATATCACACCAACTAAATAAAATAAAACAAAGCTTGGTAAACAAAACGTACGAAGCAAAAATCGAAATATAAAAAAATTTGTAATACAGACAATCAATATTTAAAACTATGTCAGGTATTAAACCATCAGAAGTATCAGCAATACTAAAACAACAATTAGAGGGATTTAAAACGCAAGCCCAGTTAGAAGAAATAGGCTCGGTGCTGCAAATTGGCGACGGTATTGTTCGTATTTACGGACTTTCGAATGTGCAATCAAACGAAATGGTCGAATTTGACAATGGCATGAAAGCCATCGTTTTAAACTTGGAAGAAGACAACGTTGGCGCTGTGTTGCTTGGTCCGTCAGAAAAAATTAAAGAAGGCGACACCGTAAAACGTACCGGTCGTATCGCATCAATTATGGTAGGCGAAGGTCTTATGGGACGTGTTATAAATACTATTGGCGAACCAATAGACGGCAAAGGTCCGATTGGTGGAAAATTGTATGAAATGCCTTTAGAGCGCAAAGCACCCGGAGTAATTTATCGTCAACCGGTTAAAGAGCCGTTGCAAACCGGTATCAAAGCCATCGATGCAATGATTCCAATTGGACGCGGTCAACGGGAGTTAATCATTGGCGACCGTCAAACCGGAAAGACTGCAATTGCAATCGACACTATTATTAATCAAAAAGAATTTTACGACAAAGGCAAACCGGTATTTTGCATCTATGTAGCAATTGGACAAAAAGGCTCGACAGTTGCAAACATCGCCAAAACCTTACAAGAAAACGGCGCAATGGATTATACAGTAATTGTATGTTCGACTGCATCCGATCCGGCAGCATTACAATTTTACGCACCGATGTCTGGCGCTGCAATCGGCGAATTTTTCCGCGACACAGGACGTCCAGCATTGGTTATTTATGACGACTTATCGAAACAAGCTGTTTCTTACCGCGAAGTTTCGCTTTTATTACGCCGCCCACCGGGACGTGAAGCATATCCGGGAGACGTTTTCTATCTACACAGCCGATTGTTGGAACGCGCTGCAAAGATTATCGAATCGGATGAAATTGCGCAAAAGATGAACGATATTCCAGTAAGTCTTAAAGGAATGATAAAAGGTGGTGGCTCGTTGACCGCATTACCGGTTATTGAAACCAAAGACGGCGACGTTTCTGCGTACATTCCAACCAACGTAATTTCTATTACTGACGGTCAAATTTTCCTTGAAACATCGTTGTTCAACTCCGGTATTCGTCCGGCAATAAACGTTGGTATTTCGGTATCGCGTGTTGGAGGTAACGCACAAATCAAGTCGATGAAAAAAGTTGCAGGTACACTTAAAATAGATCAGGCACAATACCGCGAATTAGAAGCGTTCTCGAAATTCGGTTCTGACCTTGATGCTGCAACAAAAGCCGTACTCGAAAAAGGTATCCGTAATGTTGAGATTTTGAAGCAAGCGCAATATTCGCCAATGCGTGTCGAAAAACAAATTGCAATTTTATACGCCGGTACAAAAGGTTTATTAAAAGATGTTCCGGTTAAAAAAGTTAGAGAATTTGAAATCGAATTTCTTGAGCTTTTGGAAAAACAACACAGCAATATTTTAGCAGTATTGGCTGAAGGAAAAATCAGCGATGCAGAAACTTCGGCTATTGAAAAAGTTGCTGCTGACTTGGCTTCAAAATACAAAAGATAAAATTAATTGACAATTGACAATTAACAATTGATAATTGGTAAATGGCAAATTTAAAGGAAATACGAACACGAATATCATCGGTAACATCGACGCGGCAGATTACAAGCGCAATGAAGATGGTATCGGCGTCGAAATTGCGAAGGGCGCAAAATATCATTATGCAAATGCGACCTTACGCCAATAAATTACACGAAATTCTTACGCATATCAGTTCGGGTATTGACGACCAAACGGACAGTCCATATTCCAAAGCCAGAGAGGTGAATAAAGTATTGATTGTTGTCATCACGTCAAATCGTGGTTTGTGTGGCGCTTTTAATTCGAATGTCGTCAAGCAAGCTATTAACATTGCCACCACAAAATACGAACGTCAATGTAAAAATAAGCATGTCGATTTTGTGGTTATTGGTAAAAAAGCAGAAGAATATTTGCGCAGTAAAAAATTAAGAGTAATTGCTACATACCACCAGATTTATGATCATTTGAGTTTCGAAAATATTGTGCCGATTGCAGAATCAATCATGCAACATTATGTTGATAAAGATTATGACCGCATAGAGATTGTGTACAATCAGTTTAAAAATGCCGCAGTTCAGATTCTTACTACCGAACAATTTTTGCCGATTGAAATGGACGAATTGGTTGCGCAGACACATATTCAGCACGATTATATTTTTGAACCGACCAAAGAATTTATTATACAGGATTTGATACCCAAATCTTTGAAAATACAATTCTTTAAAGCATTGCTCGACTCTTATGCTGCCGAACATGGCGCACGCATGACTGCCATGCACAAAGCTACAGATAACGCAACTGATATGATTCGCGGTTTAAAACTCAATTATAATAAAGCACGTCAGGCATCAATTACAAACGAAATATTAGAAATAGTTGGTGGCGCTGAAGCTTTGAGTAACAAGTAGCAATGATAAGGCTGACATTAAAATATTAAACACGGTTAAAAAAGGGCTGACGATTTTTTCGACAGCCTTTTTTTTATCGAAAGCGGGTAACGCGAATATTGATTTTTACATCTAAATATAAAATTAATATCTTTGTAAAAAAATGAATTATGACTTACACTATAAAAATATCAGACGTTCAAACTGAACAATCTAAAAGTCTCCTATTTTTTTTGAAATCACTTGCTCAAACTACAGAATATTATTTTCTAAAAATTGAACAAGATGATGATAACATATTAACTGACGAATTAATAAAAGAATTAGATTCGCGATATGAACATTTCTTAAAAAATAAAGATTCTTACAAAGATTGGGATGATATTAAAACAAAATACGTCAAAGCATGAAGATTAAGTTATCACCTTTTGCAGAACAAGATATTAATGAAACCAAAGAATTTTACAACTTGCAAAAAGATGGTTTAGGTGATAAATTTACTAATGAGATTAATGAAATATTCAATCGCATCAAAGAAAATCCAAACCAATTCCCGAAAATTTATAAACAAATGAGAAGTGCGCAAGTTAATCATTTTCCTTTCGGTACATTTTTTATCATTGAACAATCAAATGCTTATATTTTGGATAAATTTCATTCGAGCCGAAATCCAAAAACTATGAAAAAAAGATTTAAAAGTACCAGCTAACAATTAACAAAAAAAAGTTGCGCAACTTTTGGCTGCGCAACAATCCGGTTTGTTCTCGAACATTTATATAAAATCTATTCTTTAACAATCTTTTTTGTAACAACTCCTTTTGCGGTTTCTAATTACAATATATGATTAACCACAAAGTAACACAAAGGGTTTTCACAAAGGCGCACAAAGAATTAAAAATTATATGCAAAGTATTCGTGCAATAATTGTTGACGACGAAATTCCGGCACAAGATGCCTTAGAAGTTTTGCTGAAAGATTATCCCGATTAAAAAGCCGGTTGTCGTTCGTAAACGAATTGCGGAGGAGAAAGTTGATGAATTAGCGAAATTTATTGAAAAATAAGTTTGCAGTAAACAAAAACTGACATTTTGGCATCGAAATATAGTTGCGCACACTGTGAACTGACATTTGGTCAGTTCGGGGACAGTTTTGCAGACTCGAAATGATGTTCGCGGAAAATCGGGAACAGTTTTGCAGACTCGAAATGATGTTCGCGAAAAGTTGGGAACAGTTTTGCAGACTCGAAATGATGTTCGCGAAAAGTTGGGAACAGTTTTGCAGACTCGAAATGATGTTCGCGAAAAGTTGGGAACAGTTTTGCAGACTCGAAATGATGTTCGCGAAAAGTTGGGAACAATTTTGCAGACTCGAAATGGAGTTCCGCCGAAGTCAGGAACAATTTTTCCGACTCGAAATGGAGTTCCGCCGAAGTCTGGAACAATTTTTCCGACTCGAAATGGAGTTCCGCCGAAGTCGGGAACAACTAAACAGACTCGAAATGGAGTGCGCGGAAAGTTATTTGATGTCGAAAATTTCGTTCCTGTCCCACTCCAGCCAATATTTTATTGCTTGTATTCGCACTGCTTTCTTCCGACTTCGGTGGTTTTATGTATATCAAAATTTTAAAATTTAGCGTAGGCATAACGCTCTAAATTTTGCCTTTTAATCGAAAAGATACTGTGGAATAACCCATTCCTATTATTCTGTATATACCATTTCATTGTTGTCCGATAAAAAAATCAGAGAAGGAAGATAAAAATCTTTCTTCTCTGATTTTTTTATCGGACAACAATGAAATGAAATTTAAATTTTATATACAAATTGCGATTAATATAGACTTGCTAAATGTGCTGTATAAAAAGCCCAAAAAGGATTTCAATATCACTGGTGACATAAATCATTCTATTGTTTTTCTGGAAATGCTTGATTGGTGTTAATTTATTTTGTAATTTGGACTCGTTATTTTGGTAATAATTCAGATATTTTTATATTTGCGGTTTAAATAAGTAATGTTTTTACTAAAGCATAAAAGACTGAATAATAAACATATAACAAGATAATATTTTCACTTTTTTCATCCATTTATAAAGGAAGGGAAAGTGAGATATTGTTTTGTGTACATATATATAATTAATAATTAATTAGATAATAGAATAAAAGAAATTTCTAACAATGTCGAAACAGAAACTGTCCATTACCCATTTGTTTCCCGACTTACCTCAACCCCCTTGGTTATATTATTTGGGTGTTGCTGAGTTAATTACATAAATTTCAGGTCACCCACGAGTTTAAAAAACTACAAACGGGTATTTTTACATATATTAATGTATCAAACAAAATCACGTAGTAAAAAATTAAAATCAAAATAATATGAAAAATTTTTATAAATATTTAATCGGTTCGGCTTTCATTGCCCTGTTCACAATTATGGGGACAGATGCAGTTAAAGCTACCCCTGTATCTTCTACATTAGCAGGTGGGAATTGGAACGTTGGCGCTACTTGGTCAACCGGTTCAGTGCCGCTGCCTGGTGACGATGTTACTATTATACTTGGCTCGACCGTAACAATACCGGTGTTGTCCACCTTTACTGTCAATAATTTGACTGTTACAGGTACACTTATCATGGCTGATAATGCGCTGATAACTCCGCAAACACCATTAGTTGTTAATGGAATACTGACCATGGACGCTGGTACTTTTACCATTGGAAAGTATAACACGTTGCAATTAAATGGCAGTGGTTTGACGGGTATCGGTACAATAATGGGTGGTACGCTATCGTCTGTTTATTATAATGATCCTGCCGGTCTTGCTGCCGGTTTACCGCCCATATCTGGTGGGTTGCAAAATTTAAAAATCGACAGAACTGCCGGTGTTAGTTTAGTCGGAAGTCTTACAATATATGACAATCTTGATATGACTGGTGGAGGTGTGTTAAATGTTGGCGGTGCGACGTTGACTTTAGAAACTGCATCAACTTTTACCGGTGTAACTTTGGGTAATTTTCGCACTACATCAAGTTCTTCGCTTATTTTAAAATCTACAACAATTGCGCTGCCTTCAAATATTACACAATTATATGATTTAACAATCAACAATGGTTTGGCAAATCCTTTGAGTGGCGATTTGACAATTAACGATTTCCTTACTTTAACTTCAGGTACCTTAGTCGTCGGTTCAAATACGCTTACATTATATAATAATGTACAAGGCACTGTTGCAAGTTTAGTTACGGCAGCTACATCTTCTTTAACTTTTGCAGGTACAACACCCGGTTTACAAGTTCCAGGAGCTATTACCGCTTTAAAGAATTTAACAATTACAAATTCAGATGTTAATGGCGTCAGTTTACTTACCAATGCTGCTATGGCTCTAAGTGGTGAATTAACTGTTGCAACAGGTTCAATATTAATTGTACCTAATGGTAAAACAGTTACAGTTAATGGTAATATTAATACGAGCGCTAATGCCTTTGGAACAATTAAAAGCATCGGCAGTGGAGGCGTTACACTTGGTGGTGGCGTCGGACAAACAGTACAAGGTTTCATCGACGATTTAGTTGTTACTTCTCCGTCTTCTTTGTCTGGCGACTTATCAGTTGGTAGCGCAACAATAGCAGCTACCGGACTGGATGTTACTGCTGCAACTTTAACAGTAGGCGCTCATACACTATCCCTTTTGCGAAAATTGACTCCGTTGGCTTCAACAAATTTAGTAGCAGGAGCAACGTCTTCTATCATTATTGACGGTTACATAACAGGTATTAATTTACCGAATACAATCACAAATCTGCATAATTTAACCATGAACTACAATACTACCGGCAAAGCAACAGCTTTACAAGGTAATTTGGTCGTTGATAATTTAATTTATGATGATGCTGATGGTAACGCAGGAGATTTAAATCTTAATAATTTCCAACTTACTATTAATAATGGTATAACAGGTGGTTCTGCTGCAAATACATTAATAGGTAGCGCTACTTCTTCATTAATATATCATGGCGCTACAACTTCTTCTTTACCCGGCGCTATAACATTGCAAAACTTAACTGTTTCAGGTGGAACATTAAAACCAAACGGAACAATTACAGCAGGTACTATTTCAATAAGTGGCGGTGCTACTTTAGATAATAGCACAAATAACTCAACAATTAATGTTAGTGGCGACTGGAGTAATACCGGCGGAACTTACACACATGGAACCGAAACTGTAACTTTTAATGGAGTTGTTGCACAAAATATTACAACCAATGCTCAACATTTTAATAATTTTACTATTACAAACAATGGTGGTGGTGTTCCAAATCCAGTAACTTTAATTGGTAAACTATATGTTGATGGTGCTTTTACAGAAAATGTTTTGGGAACTGACTTTGTTGCAAATGGTAACGATATAGTTATTGTCGGCGCTGTTTCTGTTGGCAATGGAGCTACTTTCGATGCCACGACTTCTTTAAAAGTTACATTTAATGGTGCTGTTACATTTAATGCTGGAGCCACAATTTCTTTTGGTATTGGTATATGCTCTACAGTTTACTTCGATCCAATTGGTGCCAATCAAGTTGTTACTTCAAATTCGCAACCATTCCCATCTGTTATATTAGCAAACACAGGGGGTAATCTTTTTTATACCCGATTTGCAGGAGCACCTGCTGTTCAGCCAACCGTAATAAGCTGCGCGTTGACCGTTAATCCGGGCGCTACTCTAAATAATAATACAGGCTCTGTTAGTGTAATAGGAAATGTAACCAATAATGGAACAATTGTTCCTGGTTCCGGTACTTACAATTTTAACGCTAATTTAAATAACGCTTCGACTGGTGTTTTTAATCCAGCCACTGGCGGTGGTATTATTAACCTAAGTGGTGACTTTACTGACGACGGTATTTTCAGCGCTACAAATGGAACATTTATTTTTGTTGGCGGTGCACAACATATATTAGGGAATTCGGATGTTACTTTTGCAACTATGCAAAAAACTTCTGGAGGTGGTTTGACAATTGGCGGTAATTCAAAAACTATTAATGTTACAACAAATTTAAATCCAAGCGGTAGCACATTCAATTTTGATGCAGTTACTCCGATAATATATACTTTAAATCTAACAGGCACACTTACAACTCCTGCCAATTTATCTGCGACTTTGGGAACATCTAATTTACAGATAAGTGGAGGTGGTATTGCTACACTCCCTGCTTCAGTTACTTCACTAAATAATTTTACGATCAGTAATACTGTTGCCTTGTCTGGTAATTTGAATACCAACGGTTTAGTTACAATTACCGGTGGCGCTGTAAGATTAAACTTAAGTGGTTTAGAATTGGCTATACAAAATACCATTACAGGTACGGGCGTTTTAACAAACGCAGCAGGAGTTGTTTCAGGTTCGTTAAAAGTCAATGGAACTAATTTAGTTATACTACCTGCATATATGGCTGGTTTGACGAATCTTACAATTAATAATACGAATGCTGCAGGTGTATCATTGGATAAAAATTTAGATATATCCGGTTCTCTGACACTTACAACAGGTAATTTAACTTTGGGCACTTTTAATTTGACATTACACAGTTCCAATCCTGTTTTAGGCGGTGCATTTAGCGCAACAAATATGATTGTTGTGAATAGTACAGGTACGGTTTCTGCTGTTTATACTGCTGGTGGACAAAATTTTACATTCCCAATAGGTGATGTAGATTATGACGAATTACAAGTAAATAATGTCGCCAATGCTGGTACTGTTATTGTTACATTACATGAAGCTTATCACCCAATAGTTGGGGCTACTCCAGTTGGCAATGCTTTGGAATGTTACTATACAATTAAAACCGCTGTCGGCGCTAACGATGCCGCCATAGTTTATAAACCAAGTAATACTTTATTTGGTGCAAGCGATAAGACAAAAATGATAAATGCCTACTGGTCAGCCGGTACATTTTTAATACCAAACGGATTAATCGATATAACTATTCCTCCGCAAACTTTTGCAAAAGCTTCTTATGGTGGCTTAAGTACAACAGCAAAAGATTTTACTGCAGTTGATGGTGTTGCTCCGGTTGTAACTAATGTTGTTGCATACCTAACCCCTAATGCTACATATACATTAGGTCAAACTGTTAGAGTGGAAGTTCAGTTTAATAAATCAGTTCTTGTTGGCGCAACAAATCCTTTATTATTGTTAAATACGACAGTTGCTGGTTCAAATGCAACTTACAATGCAGCAGAAAGTGATGCAACTGATTTGGTTTTTGATTATACAATTGTTGCTAATGATTATGCTGGTCCGTTAAATGTGCCTGCATCATTAGATTATAGAAACATCGGCGCTTTAACAATCGTCGGAACATATATCAATAATGCTATCGGAATTGCCGCAAATCTGACTTTGCCAGCTATTGGTGGTGGTAATTCATTGTCTAATAATAGTAATATTATAGTTGATGCAGCTATACCAAGTATAACTAAAATTAAGAGTTCAACAGGTAATGGCACCTACCATATTGGCGATTTAATTAAGATTGATGTTTATTTTAATCTCGATGTTAATGGCGCTAATTGGGTTGTTGGCACATCACCAACTTTAACTTTGAATACCGGTGAAACTGCAACATACCTAAGTTATACAGGTAATGGTGCTGTTTACCCAGGTCCTTATTATATGACTTTTCAATATCAGGTACAAGAGGGCGATGTTACAGCGGCGTTAGATGCTAATGCTGTTGTGAAAAATGGTGGCGCTACTATCTTTAACCGAAGTGTTCCTATTAAAACTGCCGATCTTACTATGCCTGGTACGCCAAATAATTTAGCAACAACACAAACCATCGTAATTGATGGTATTCGACCAGTTGTTACACAAGTTACAAATATTACTCCGGGTGGCATTATTGATTTTGGAGCTCAAAATCCAATTCCTGTTCCTGTTGGCGATGTAGTTAATTTACAACTTACATTTAGCAAACCGGTTTGGGTTGTTGGCGCCGGTGCTCAACCTACTTTGCAATTAAATTCTGGCTCGACTGCTGTTTATAATGGAACAGGTTCGGGTACAACAACTTTAAACTTTGATTATATAGTTAATCCTGGTGATAATTCAACCGATTTAGATTACACTAATCTTTATGCGCTTGCTTTCCCCGGAAAAGTTATTCGCGATGCAAATATAGCAACAGGTAATGCTGTTGCAACTGTAGCTAATCCACCAAATCCTGATGCTTTTCCAGCAATTGGCAGCTCTGCTCTTTTTATTAGCGATCTTGTAATCGAAGGTCAAACACCAACGTCGCAAGCTACGAATGTTACTTATCCAAGCTTTATATATAATGGCGGAACGAATACAATTACTGCAACTATTGATTGGACACCTGCAACTGCATATCCTACTGGAAATGGTGGAACACATGTTGTTGTATTTATAAAACAAACAAGTGTACCCGGTTCTCCTGTACCTGCTGATTATACTGATTATACTGCAAATACTGCCTTTGGTTCAGGTTCACAAATTGGTGCTACAGGCTGGTATTGCATATATAATGGTCTTAACAATGTAGGCGCTCCGTCAGTTGCTGTTTCTAATTTGACTCCGGGCTTACCATATACAACTATGGTTGTCGAATATAATGGACCACATGGCGCTCCCGGTTCAACTGAACGTTATAACACAGCAACCAATTTAACAAACCCTGCAATCTTATGGACTCCATTAGCTGGTCCCTATGATGTAGGTACAATTGGTGTTTTCCCAGCGTTAACACCAGCCGGTGGTATTTTCGAAGCAATTGAGAAAGCAGGTATAGCAAATGCCGGACAAGGTTTGGTAGGTGATGTTACAATTTATATCGTTAGCAATATCAATATTGAAAATGGTTTAAATGCTTTAGATGGAGCCATGATGAATGGCTATAAAATAAAAATAGTTCCAAAGAATCCGGTACCTTATGATATTTCTGGTTCAGGAAATACTACCGGTTTGGGCGTTGCTATGATTAGTTTAAATGGAACCAATGGTGTTACAATCGACGGAGGTGTTGGTAATTATTTGACTTTCGAAAATACTGATCTTACTAATAACTTTGCAACTATCGAATTTGTTAATGCTGCTACAAATATTACTTTAAATAATATTAATGTTATCGGTAATACCGGTGGAATCTATGGACTTGTTTCAATGTATGCTAATCCTACACCGCTTGGTGGTAATTTCACAATTACCAATTGTCAGTTTGGTGAAAATTCAACTTCGCCAATTTACACTAATGGCGCTGTTGGTATTATGGATCAAACACCTTGTAATAATGTTATGATTTCAAATAACAATTTTATCAATATTTTCCCGACAGGTATTGAAGTTGGAAATCCGGGTGGTGTAACCGGTAACCACTGGACTATTTCGAATAATAATTTCTATAATAGAGCAAATCCTATTGGTTCTGTATCTTTTGGACAAACAGCAATTGATTTCAATCCCGGAGATGGTTCTACAAATAATATTATATTTGGTAACTATATCGGTGGTCAAGGTCCTGGTTGCACATTAGGTGCAGCTGTTACAAACTTTAGCTGGGCTGGTAATGGTATTCGCTCTGCTTCAGCTGATGTTTATCAAAATACTATTGCAAATATAACTATCAATACAGTTGCCGGAGGAGGCGTTTATTCTTATGGAGCAATTGTTTCGCAAGGTAATGACAACGCTAAGATTTATCAGAATCATATTTATAATATTGATGCAACTGTTGATGGCGCTGTAATTGATGGTATTTATCTTTTCCAGACAGGCGGCAATCAATTAGTATATAATAATATGATTGCATTAGGTACCAACACAACCAAAGATGTTCAACTTGTTGGTTTAACAAATGCAGGAAATACACCCGGTACATCTCAGATTTTTAACAATACAGTTTATATTGGTGGTAGTGCAGCTTTATCAGCAGGAACTCTTTATTCTGCAGCTTTCGAAAATGCGCAAAATGCTCAATTATCTTTCATTAATAATATTATGGTTAATAATCGTCCTGCCGGTGCAACCCCACAATTTGCAACTTTAATGGATGATTACAGCAATATTAACAGTCTTGATTATAACGATTATTCTTCTGCAAGCGACTTTGGCGTGTGGGGTAGTATTTTAAATCCTGCAAATTTTGTTATGGATATTGCTCATTGGCAAACTGCAAGCCAAGGTACTTTGGCTGGAGCAGAAGCTCATAGCTTTGGATATGGCGTAGTATTCGTTGATGCTTTACATGGCGATTTACATATTAATCCTACAACAAACTGTATTCTTGATGATCGCGGAATAATATTAGCTCCACTCTTTTTAACAGATTTCGATAGTGCTCTTAGACCGGCAGCTCCACAAACTACTTGGGATTTAGGTGCTGACGAGTGGGTATTCACAGGTGGCGGTACGCCCGGCGTTTGGACAGGTGCGCAAGACACAGAATGGTCAACAAAATACAATTGGCAAGATTGTCAGGTGCCAACTTTTACAACAGATATTCTTATTCAAGAATCTAACTTAGCTTCTGGTGCAAATTATCCAGTTATTACTACAACTGAAAATGTAGTTTGTCACAATATTACTTTTGTTACTGACCTTCATTCAAAAACTGCTTCTTTAACAATTAATGGTGCGGGAACTTTAGCTGTTACTGGTGATTGGACAAGTGACCCAACTACCTTAACAACAGTTTACGGAGCTGGTACTGTACAGTTTAAAGGAAGCTCAAATCAAAATATTAATAATTATTCTGAGTTTACAAATTTAGAGATTTTAAATCCAACAACAGTTACATTAGTTGGTACACCTGGATTTTCTATTGATGTCGTGGATAAAGATTTAAGCATGACAAAAGGAACTTTAGTTGATAATGGAACTTGGCTTGCTGTTTTAGGTAATGTAAATGGAACAGGTTCTCATACAAGTTTAAATCCTTGGCCAATGCATGGCGGTATAGTTATTGCAGATCAAAATTATTGGGGCAATGTTGCAGTTGTACCAGCAAACCACACATTAAGTGGTGCAAATTATGGCGTTTTATATATTTATAATAATTTGGGCGTTTCGGGACCAGCAACGTTTAATACAACTTCGCTTGCCGGCAATGCTACCATTAGTGGTGGTTTAATTACAACATACACTTCTGGTATTTTTGGCGATCCGGGATTATATATAAATAATAATACCTTAACCTTTAAAGGTACTAATGTTTTTGTGATGAATGACGGATTGTCCCCTGTGGCAAATTTATTTGGCAATGATGGTGGAGCAATTAATACAAGCAGCAACATCATTTGCGATGCAACTGGTGCTGGGTTTACTTTGCCTCCATTTTGGTTATCAAATTTGACATTGAACAATACTGCAAATCTTACCTTAACCGGTAATTCTATGTTAGATGCCAATTTAAATTTAAATAAAGGTATTTTGAATGACGGTGGATTCCAACTTACTGTTGGCAGCAATATCACAAGTTTAACTCCTGCCTCAGCACAACATATCTCAACAGGAACTGGCGAGATTCTTTTGGAAGGAAATGGAACTCATGCTATGGCACCAATTATTAGCTACGGTAATATCGAATTGAATGATGTCAGTGCGTATGCTTCGGGTATTGCGCCTACAACTACCACAATTGCTAATTTAAAAATTACTTCTGGTTCGTTCTATATTGGTACGAATAGGACTTTAATTGTTAATGGCGATTTATCAACTACGATGCCTGCTACAACAGGTATTTTGGTTGGTAGTTCAACTTCAACCTTGACTTTGGGAAATGCTGAAACAGTGGGTGTCAATCTCAAATTAAATGCAATCGAATTAAAGAACTTTAATATCGGTCGTACAAATCCGACGAGCGTCATTAAATTATATGGCGATTTAACGATTGATAATTCTTTGGTTGTTGGTGCAACAAGTGATTTAAATTTAAGTACTTTTACTTTAATACATAATGGCACTACATTTACTAATAATGGTATTGTTGATGCCGATGTATTAAACACGGGTAACATTACTTTTACAAGTACAGCAGATTTACCTGCAATTACAAATACTATTAATAATCTTACAATCGCTTCTTCAGGTACAGTTAATCAGGTTGGTGCATCCAATACAGCGAAGAATTTTATTTTGACTTCGGGTAATCTCGAAAACAATGCGTTCAACTTAACCGTAATTGGTAATATAACAGGTACATCTGGTACAACAAGTAGTCTTGGAGTTGGAGCAACTATATTAAATGGTATTTCCGCTCAACCTTTCTTCGCAACGACGTATGGCAATTTAACTGTTAACAATGCCAATGGCGTAAGCCTTACCGGTACAACAACGGTAAATGGTGCACTGAATATGACAAATGGTTTATTAACGCTTGGAGCAAATAATCTTATTCTCGGAACAAATGCAACAACTGTTGGTGGTTCAAATACTGCAATGATAGTTACAGGTGTAGCCACTGGAGAAGTACGCGCCATGTTCCCAGTTATAGCTGGTCCTGTCGATATCATTAATATACCTGTTGGCGATGCTTTCGGCAATTACACTCCAGTTAAATTTACGGTAACTGCTACGAATGCATCAAACTATCTTGGTGTAAGATCAGTGAATGTTAAAGAATCGCATAACACAAGCGTAAGTAATTATATTAATAGATATTGGATTTTAACCGAAGGCTTTAATGCTGCGGGAAAAACATTTACGGCTACTGCGCAGGGAACGTATATTCCCGGAACTCCTGTTGACGTTGTCGGTAATGAAGCGATTATTTTTACCGGTTTATATAGCAATGGAGGCTGGACTTTACACGCCCGTTCAACTGGTGTTTCGCCTTATCAACTTAGTGCTGATATCGATCAAACAATATTAGTAAATACTGGCGATTTAACCGGAGGCGAATATGACGTTTTCTCAAGCCCTCATGAATTACGTTTAAATGCTAACGCAAAATATGTTGACGTGCCTAATGCACCATCTTTAACTCTGGTTGGTGCTGCAACAATTGAAATGTGGTTAAATGTTAATGTTCTACCAAATGTTACAAAAGGTATTATCGGCAAAATCGGCGAATATAGTTTGTCGATGAATAATGTTGGTAATTTAATATTTACATTACCTGGTGGTTCTGTTACAGAAACTGTTACAACTTTTGCTACCGGTTTATGGTATCATGTTGCTGTTGCAGATGATGGCACAAATATCAGATTTTATATCAACGGCGCACTAACACAAACAACCCCAGTAGGTGCAATGACATTTGCAGTTAATAATGGAAATCCTTTACAAATTGGTAATAGTGATTTTACAGTTAATTTGAATTCTGTGAATATGTTGTTAGACGAAGTTCGAATTTGGTCGATTGCTAAAAATGTAAATCAGATTCGTCAACAAATGAATACACCTTTATTAGGAAGTGAAGCTAACTTGCAATTGTATTATGGTTTTGATCAAGCTTCGGGTACAACAGTTTATGATGCCAGTCCAAATAAAAATGACGGAACATTTGTTAGTTTAGTTTCGCCAGCTGACTGGAGACCACAAACAAGCATTACGACATGGATTGGAAAGACAAATTCAAATTGGAATGCAAATACTAACTGGACAAATAGTCGCCCAGGTGTTAATGCAAACAATGCTGGTATTCCTGCAACTGCAATAAATAATCCTAAATTAAATGCAGGTGATGTTACTGTTGATAATATCGTTATTAACGCTCCTGTAAATTTATTAGGCAACAATATTCATGTTAATGGTAACGCATTCGCTTACGTAAATCAAACAAATGGATACGTAGCTATTGATGGCGCTGCTGTAACACATAGTATTGCTGGTACTTTCAATAATTTAAATATTAATTGTGCTGGTTCAACTAATTTATCAGGCGATCCTGCAACTGTTACATCAGGTGATGTTACAATTACGAATGATTTAACTTTGACATCTGGCATTTTAAACATTGGTGCAAATCCATTGGTGAATAGTACAAATACTCTTACCAATAATGGTTCGTTTACTGTGGTAAATGGAACATTAGTTGGAGGTGCAACTTCTAACCTATATATGGGCGGTGCCGGTGCAACTTCAAATATACCCGGTTCTCCTGTTGGAATTGGAGGTTCTTTAACATTAAATAATTTAACAATTGATCGTGCTGCCGGTATTGGTTTAGGTACAAATATTACCGTTGGCAATACTTTAGCATGGGGAGCTGCTAATAAAGGCGCTTTATCAATTAATGCAGAAACTTTAACAATAGTTGGAACAATTGATTATACAAATGCCGGAACTATTGTTGGTAACAGTGCTACATCTAATTTAGTATTTAATAGTGGATCTGCAAATAATTTTAATACTGTCATAAGTGGAATTAACAATTTGACTATTAATAATACTGGTGCTGGTGTTACAGTTACATCAAATGGTAATAATACTGTAAATAATTTAATTTTATCACAAGGTACATTTGCTGATGGTGGATTTACTTTGAATGTTAAAGGTAATATTGGAGGCGATCAGAATGCTGGTGTTGTTGGTAATGCTTTACATTCAGGAACTGGAAAAATTTCATTGAATGGTGGTGCAGCTCAACATAAAGTATGGGCATCGCATTTAAATAATTTTGATTTAACAGACGCTATGGGCGCTATTTTAACCGGTAATACGGATGTTTACGGTAATATGAGCGTTACTTCTGGTCTGTTCGATCTTGGTGGCAATACATTGACCTTACACAGTGGTTTGACTTGTACTGGTACTATGACTGGTACTACTGCTAATTCAACATTAGTATATGATTTGCCGGGTGCTGCTACAAATTTACCTGCTATTGATGTCCAAAATTTGACAGTTCAAAGCGGACAGATAATTACAATGCAGGGAAATGTAACAGTTGAAAATAATCTAAATGTTACCAGTGGCAATTTACAAATTGCTGCAAATACTTTAACTATGAATGGTAATACAATAAACGTAACCGGAACTTTAACTGGTGGTAATACTTCAAATTTCACTTTTGGAGGAACAAGTACTGCTACATTACCTACTGTTGTTAATAATTTAAATACATTGACAAATAACTCATCTGCTACGCCACAATTAGGTGCATCATTAATTACAAATACTTTAGCTTTAAATAGTGGTACTTTAAATATTAATGCAAATAATTTGACAGTTAATGGTGATATTATCGGAACAGCTACACAAACTGGTAATGGAAATGTTATATTGTTGGGAACAATTATTCAAAATGTATCAGGTGTTACATTAAATAATGTTACATTTAATAATACTGTTGCAAAAACAATTAACTTGACCGGAAACTTAAATATTACCGGTACGCCAACATATACAAGTGGTATAATTAATTTAGGTGCTAACAATTTAATTTTCCAACCGGGCGCTGGTATTAATTTTGCTGGTAATGCTTCATGTTATGTTGCAACCTCATCTATTCTTGGTGGTCAAATTGAAATGATGTTGAATGGTTTAACTCCAGTAGCTAATTTAGAATTTCCTTTAGGTTCTGGTGGTTCATATACACCATTACAATTATCGAATTTAACAGGTACTTTTAATCCAGGACAATATGTCAGCGCTACTGTTACTCCGACTGTAGAACCAAACAATCTTCCAATTCTTCCGACGTCAAATTATTTGAAAAGATATTGGACCTTGAATTGGACTGGTTCAAATGTAACTACTGATTTAGTTGGCATTTATAATGTTGCTACAGATGTTATCGGTAATGAAGCTTATATGTACACTGGTCAGTGGGATGGAACTCAGTGGTTGTTATATCCAAAAATTATATCTCCAACTATTGCTATTGTTGCAAATAGCGTAGTATCACCGGGAAACTTTACAGGAGGGGACTATAATAATTTTGCAAGCCCTATGATGGTTAATTTTACCGGCGCAGGTAGTGGAGTTACAATTTCTAAAGCAGGCAATCCCGTTTCTACTTCAACCGGTGATTTCACTTATGAAGCATGGGTACAACCTACATCTGTTGCTGGTGTTCAAAATATTATTTATAATGGTAATGTTGGTACAGATGGTAGTGGTCTTATTTTAAATGGTAACGTCCTTAATTTACAGATTGCTGGTATTACAGTTCCTACTTCTGCAACATTAATATCTGGTAATTGGTATCATGTTGCACTGGTTCATTATGCTGCAAATATTGATACAGTTTTTGTTAACGGAGTTTCAGTTTATGCTGGAACTGATGCAATACTTCTTCCATCTACGGGTACTTTTATTGGTAATAATTTAACAGGTAATGTTGATGAAATTCGTTTTTGGAATTCAGCTCGTACAGTTGATCAAATTCGCCAAAATATGGCAAATACTTTAATTGGTACAGAAGCTAATTTAGTTGCTTATTATCCAGCCGATCAAATGGTGGGTATGGTTATTTTACTCGATAAAACTACTAATTCATTTAATGGCACAATGACTGCTGCGTCATTTGTTGGACAGACATCATTTACAACTTGGACTGGAAATCAAAATACTTTATGGAGTAATTCAAAGAACTGGACAAATGGTGTTCCGTCTGCTACTAAGAGCGCTGGAATCCTTTCAACTGCAACTCAACCACAGGTTGATGTTGCCGCTAATGTTCGAGAATTAGTTATAAATCCAACGTCTGCACTTAATTTAAACGGTAATATGATTAATGTATCAGGTAATGCATTTTCTTATTCGCAACAAACTATTAGTGGAGCAAATGATATGATTATTGTTGGCGGTGGTAGCGAAGCAGGTTTTATTGCGGGAACTTTCCAACGCGTAAAAGTATTCAAATCAATTTTTAGTGAAACATTAGCTGCTAATACAGATATTAATACGGAATTGATTCTTGCAGGTGGTGCATTACAAATTGCAGCTTATACACTTTCATTAGACGGTGCTTTGACTTTTGTTACATCTCCATTAAATACAGGTATTTTGGTAGGAGGATCTTCTTCTAACGTAATAATTAATCCGGCTTTAAATCCATTAGCCATAATGAGTAATGATCCAGCGCATCATTTAGTTTTAAATAATTTGACTATAAATCGACCCGCAGGTGTTAACATGGGGGCAGATTTGGAAGTTATGAATAATTTAATTACAAATGCTGGTATATTTAACATCGGAGCCGATACTTTATTTTTAGGCGGAATCATTACACCTGCGACGTCTTCATTGATTGGCGGTGGTACTGCATCTAATTTATATTATAATGGTATAAATCCGGCAACCGTTTCTACTTTGCCTGCTATTATTAATGGTTTACATGATTTAGCGATTAATACTGCTGGTTTTGTTAACGTCAAAGCTAATAACAGTCTTACTAATTTATACTTACTCGCTGGTACATTTAATGATGGTGGTTTTACATTGACCACTTATGGAAATGTCGGTGGAAATGACGTACCGGTATTTAATTATGACCATACTTCAAGTGGGAAAATTTTATTGGCTGACAATGGAGCTTTAGGTTTAGGCATTCATAATATTAGCGCACCTAACTTAAACCATGTTGAGTTGACAGGTGTCCAAAATGCTCAACTTACCGGAACAACCGGTATATATAATTTGGCATTAACCACTGGTAATTTTTACATCAATGGTCAATCGTTAAACTTGTATGGAAATTTGACTTATCCGGGTGGTACTTTAGTGGGTATTACTGCAAATCCTGCAACTGCTTCTTCTAATTTATATTTTGAAGGACCTTCAGCTGCAGTAATTCCAGCAGATGAACATATCCAATCAATAGCATTAAATATTTTACAGAATGATCGTTGCGGTCATACCATTACGCTTGATGGCGCATTAACAGTTAATACATTAAATCTTGCATGCGATCCAACCATTTTAAGTTTGAATGGTTTTGATTTAACGGTAAAGAATACGATTACTTATGCAAATGTGCTTACTTGTGGAATCAAAGGAAATGCAAATTCGAATGTAACATTTACGGCGTCTGTTATTAATACAGATTTGTATCTGATTAATACTTTCGATTTACATAATCTGACAGTTTCATCTAACCCCGGTATCGTTACTGCACAAACAGTTTTCAATTTAAAGAATGGCGGTAATTTATTAGTCGATGGTAATTTTGTCACAGTAGCCACAGCTTCTGGTACTGTTGCCGGTAATGCAACTGTTAGCGGAACAATGACTGCCAATGGGACACTTAATATTGCTGGTACAGCGACAGTTGCTTTGTTAGGCACAATGGCAACCAATAACACTTTTGGTGTTACTGGCGATGTTACAGTTAATGGAATGCTTACTACTTCAATTGGAGTAGCAACATTAGGAGGCAATGTTACAGTTGCAGGCACAATGACATCCAATAGTCAATTATTATTAACCAATGCAGCAGATTTATTAAATGTGTTAGTTGGAGGTAATTTGAATATGAATACCAGTGCCACTAATAATTTTGCTGGTTACATGACTGTATCAGGAACCGCAACTTCAGATGCTGTTACTGTTGTAAATGTTGGAAAAGATTTAATCGTAAACGGAATGTTGACTGATGGCAATGCATTAAATGTTGGAAGAAATACAACAGTTAATATAGGTGGTACGACATCTGTAGCTGGCAACACTGTTATAACGGGAAGTTTAACTGATGCAGGAACATTCACATGCACCACTGCAGCCACAACATCATCCGTTGGAACTGATATGTCAGTAAGTGGTATATTTAGTGGTGTTGCAAATACAGTCGGCCATGATTTGACCGTTTCTGGTAACTATTCTGTAACAACATCAACAGGTGTAACACATGATATGAATGTATCTGGTACGTCAGTATCAGTTGCCACAACAGTTGGAAATAATTTAAATGTAACAGCAGGCACTTCTACATCGACTGCGACCACTGTTGGAAATGATATGACTGTATCTGGCGGTGTTTCAAATTCTGCTGCAACAGGTATAACAAGAAATCTGACGGTAAGTGCTGGAATTGCTAACTTAAATGGAGCTTCTACAGTTGGTGGTTATGCAAGCGTAACCGGTACGTTGAACAACGCAAATACATTGACAATAACCGGAACAACTATTGTTAATGCTTTAGGTACATTTAACGCAAATGGTGCTTTAACATTAAATGGTGCTACTACATTGGCTGTAAATGGCAATATGAATATATCGGTTGCAGGAGCATCGCTCAATAATACTTTGGCTTTATTAGGTACTTCCTTGCATTTGACCGGTGCAATGAATATCACCGGTAACATTACCGGAAATGGTACTCAAGATGGCGCTGGATTATTGACATTAAATGGTGCTGCATCACAAAGCATAGCGAATGTTACTTTGAATAACGTAACATTGAATAATGCGACAGATTTCTCAGTTAGTGCGTCTCCTTTAACAATTACTGGAGCATTGACTTTGACAAATGGATTAATCAGTCTAAGTTCAAACAATTTATTAGTTAAAAATACTGGAACAATTTCGACTGGTAGTGTTAATAGTTTAGTTGTAACTGACGGAACTGGTTCATTGATTTATGAATTTGGTGGCGCTGTAACAAATACATTGAACAATATTCCACTTGGTAACAAAGTAAGTACCAATGTAGGAATTTTAACTCCAATTTCTTCTCTTGTTTTCAGCACAAATTTGAATAATGGCGAACAAGTAATGGTATCTGTAAAACCTGTTGCTGACCCAAATTTACCTGTTGGCACTATTGATTTTATCCGCCGTTACTGGACAGTTACTACAAATTCTGCAATTGGAGGTCTATCATTTAATGCAACCACAATTTATGATGAAGGCGATAGAAATCCGTTATTAACAACTAATCCTCGTGGTGAAGTTGCTTTATTGGGTGGTGTTTGGAATACTACTGCATTCACTTGGACATTATATCCTCGCGTAAATGGTGCAACTAATACAATTACAATTACTGGTTCGAAAGATTTCGGAGAAATAACTGCCGCAAGTTACGATGGTATGGAAAATCCACTTGAGTTGCGTTTAGTCAAAGCAAGTTCTGATAAGGTTACTATTCCAAATGGCGGCGGATTAAATCCTGCAGTCTTTACAATTGAAGGTTGGGCTTATAATACTACACTTCAGGCAAATAATCCAATTGTTTCGAGCGAAAACGGTTTTACCGGTTATGGTTTGAGCTTTATAAATAATGCGATTCAATTCCGAATTGGAAATGGAGCAACAACCCAAAAATTAAATTTTGCTGGAATTAGTGTAAATACGTGGTATCATATTGCTGCAACTTATGATGGAACCACTGCAAAATTATATGTAGATGGTCAAAAGGTTGACTCAACAGGTGTTACTTATGTGGCTGGTACACCGGTTAATTTCTATCTCGGTTATGATGGCGCTAATTACTTTGATGGACGTATGGATGAAATTCGAATTTGGAATGTTGCCCGTACATATACTCAAATAAGAACAGAAATGGCTAACATTATTGCTCTTGATCCTACGCTTGTTGCATATTATCCATTTGATCAATCTTACGATCCTACTTTAGTTGATAAAACGTTGAATGGTCATGATGGTTTAGTAACTGGTACTTCGCCACATTTTTATGCGCAAACTGCATTTACAACTTGGAATACAATTGGTCCGAGCACAGCATGGACAAATAATGCTAACTGGTCAGCTGGCGCCCCAAATGCATCTATGACGGTTGGTTTACCTTCAGGTGCACATCCTGATTTAGCGGGCGCAAATTATAATGTAAGAAATCTTGTTATTAAATCGGGTTCTAATCTTAGTTTGAATAACGGAGCGATACATGTTTACAATAATGCTTGGTCGTACAACGATCAAAATATTGGTGCTACTGGTGCCATTGTATTTGACAATGGAAGTTCAACACATATATTCGGTGGTATCTTTAATAATTTATCACTAAATCAAGCTGGTGCCAATGCAACAATGGATGATGGTGTTAGCATTACGACAAATTTAAATATTGCTAATGGCAATGTAAACATCAGTCATTATAATTTAAATTTCAATGGTTCGTTAACATGGTCTGTTGGTAATGGTAAGTTGATCGGTGGTAATCTTTCTAATGTTATTGTTAGCCCAAATGCTATTGCGTTAAGTTTGTACAATCCTTTAACATTACAAACATTGCTCATCAACCGCCAGGCTGGTGTTAATTTGTTTGTAGGAGCAGTTGGTGCAACTTTGGATATTGTACAGGATTTGCATATTGTTGATGGTTTAATTACAATCGGTAATACCAATACTTTAGAAATTGATGGTACAATTACACCAAAAACTTCAACAGGAATTACCGGTGGTAATAGTTCAAATATGATATATAATAATACCGTAGTAAGTACATTGCCTGCAATAACAAATGGCTTAAAGAATTTAACTATTAATGGACCATCAACTGTTAATTTGGTCGCGAATAATACAACTAATTATTATACAATTAATGGTGGTACTTTTAATTATGATGATGCTTTAGCTATACCTACTGGTTATACTTTAACAGTAAAAAATGACGCAACCGCTACAGCCGGAACTCAAACCGGTCTTGGTAAATTAACTTTTGCTATAGGTACAGCAGCACAGCATCAAATTATAGGATTAGGTTTCAATAATGTTGATCAAAATGACGGTATTGTTACAAATCTAACCGGTACTACTTCGGTAAATGGTTTACTTACATTAACAGCCGGCGATTTTAATATCAATGGTCAAACATTAACCATTAATGGGAAAATTGCATACGACCCTGCTGTTTATCTTGGCGATTTGGTGGGCGTAACTGCTGTTCCAGCTACAGCAAATAGTACATTGCAATTCTTAGTTAACGCTGCGAACGATGACATTCCAAATGCAATTTCTTTAAAGGATTTAATAATTAATAGAGGCTTTAAAGTTTTGATGCATGGTGATGTTGTGATTAACAATAATATTACTTTTGGTCAAAATAGTGATTTACTTAATTTGAACGCTTCGAGCTTAACTTTGAATGGTGGAGTAGTTTATAGCGCAGCTACAACTGGGTTTATTGGTAATACAAATTCTGATATTACTGTTACCGGTACTGCAAGTTTAGCTATTAACATGAATGTTGCAAATACGCATTTACGAGATTTGAATGTTGCTGGTTTAGTTACTTCGACATCTAACTTTGATGTTGATCGTAATCTAACTGTTACAGGTACCTTAAATACAAATGGCAATGTTACTGTTGCCGGTTTAACAACTATTTCTGGTACAATGAAAAACACTGCATTGTCAACTGTTACATTAAACGGATTAACTGATATTACCGGAACAGGTGTATTTAATACATTAGCTTTAGTTACATGCAATAAAGACGTTACTTTAGATGGAACTTTCAATTTAGGTTCAAATGCGTTTATTGGAGTTCCGGGTGTTACAACTGCTAATCTTGCTTTAAATAGTGCTTTATTAAAAGTCAACAATTCATTGTTAACTATTACTGGTAATATTACCGGTTCGGGAGCTGAAACAGGTGTTGGTACCGGTAGAGTTATTTTTGGTGGTACTGCAGCTCAAAGCATTTCTGGTGTTACGTTGCAAAATGTTGAATTAGCAAATGCTCTTGGTGTTACCCCTGTTCCGGCATTTACTTTGTCAGGAAATCCAACGATAAAGGGTAATATGATATTTACTAAAGGTATTCTTGATATTGGTTCAAATAATATTTTGTTGACTAACACAGCAGTCGCTGCTGGTACTCCATCTAATACAACTATGATTGTTTCTACAAGCACTGGTGAAGTTCATAAACAATATGCCGGTGGTGTACAACAATCATTTACTTATCCAGTTGGCGATATTACTGGTACAGCTGATTACTCTCCTTTGACGATTGACTTTACAAAAGGCAATCCGACAAGTTGGGGCGCTTACGTATCAGTAAAAGTATTCAATGCAAAACAACCTGAAAATACAAGTGTTTCTAACTTTATTAATCGTTACTGGGTTGTTACCAAAGAAGCTGGTATGAGTAATGATTATGTTTGCGATGTTACCGGAACATTTGTACCTGCTGATTTGAATCCGGGTACTGATGTTACAAAATTGTTTACTGGTCGTTATAAATCTGCAGGCAATCCACCGGAATGGAGATTATACAGTCGCGTTACCGTACCAACAATGTTAGCTAAGAGTGTTCGTTCTTTCCAAGCTGCAGAAGTAGTTGCTAAAGATTTAATTGGTGAGTTTACAGTTGGCGAATACAATGCGTTCTCATCGCCATATAGCATTACGCTTAACGGTGCGCTACATCAATTTATGACAGCACCGGATAAACCAATTTACAATACAGGAAATGAATTGACTGTTGAGGCTTGGGTTTCTGCAGCAGGTAGTGGTTCTGTCATTAGTAAATTTAATGGCGCAACTGGTTTCGAAATTGGTGTCAATGCAAATAAGATTTATGCGAAGGTTGATAACAATACTACTTTGAATAGTTGGACTATTCAAACTAATGAATGGAATCATGTGGCTGTTACTTACAAAAAAGGTAGCTATATGTATTTATATATTAATGGAGTAAAAGCTGACAGTACTGCAGTTATGAATGCTGTTGGTACAAATGCAAATAGTATTTTGGTTGGTTCAAACGCCACAAATAATTATTTTAGTGGAGTGGTTGACGAACTCAGAATTTGGAATGTTGCCCGTACGCAAGACCAAATCAAAAATGAGATGGCGAACATATTTACAACCGTTCCTGCAAATTTGATAACTTATTATCCATGTGATCAAGGCGCCGGTGTTGATTTATTTGATGTTACCGGTAATATGAATGATATGTCTTTCAATGGCAACATGGATGATACTAACTGGAAACTTCAGGAAGCTTTCACAACTTGGACTGGTACTGTTTCTAATGCATGGAGTACTCCGGGCAACTGGACAAATGGTGTTCCTACAGCCAGAATGTCTGCCGGTATTCCTGCCGTTCCAACAACTACTACTGATCCTTCATTAAGCGCATTGGGTGGTGATGTTAGACATTTGATTGTTAAAACAAATGCAACTCTTAATTTAGGAACAAATAACTTAAATGTTCATGGTAATGCTTTCTCTTATGGAGATGTTGGTGGAACTGGAGATATTAATTTAATTAGCGATCCATCTAACCATTATATAACCGGTTACTTCACGAACATGGTTGTCAATTCACTTTCTTTCATGGACAACAATGTTTATATGGATGGCGATTTAAATGTTACGAATAGTGATTTGTATATCAATCAATATACATTGAAACTGAATTATACATTGACCGGTGAAAAATTGCATGGTTCTGTATTTGGTATCAACCCTGTTTCAACTTTGATTTATACAGCATTTGCACCTGCAACTCATGTTCCTGCAATTACGCTTAAAAATTTAACAGTTGACAGACAAGCTGGAATTACTATGACCGGTAATGTATTTGTCGGCGATGCATCTTTGGTGTCTCCCAATTACGGTACATTTACTCTTACTAAAGGAACATTAAATTTAAGTGATTACAGACTTACTATTTATGGTGATGTTAATTATTTAACTGGCTTAGTTCTTACAGGTACTGCCGGTTTAACATCTGCAGTTACTTTTGGTGGACATTCAACAACTAATTTGCCTCCGGTAGTTAATGGATTAAATGAGTTAGTTATTAATACAACTGGTATTATTACTAATTGTACTGCTGCTGACAGAACCAATTTAACTTTGAATGATTTATATTTAACGTTAGGAAGTTTGAATGACAATAATACGGTCATTACTGTTCAACGTAATATAACAGGTGTTGCTGGTCAACATTTACCTGATGCTACTTGCAATGCAGGTTATATAAACCTTGTTAATTCGGTAGCTGGTCATATTCTTTCAAATGTTATATTGGGTAATGTTATAGTTTCTGATTATCCCGTTAATATTGCTAATTCGACTTTAAATACTGTTAATGGCTGCTTTACTCTCAATGGTGGTGCTGGTAACTTCCAATTAGGTTCTGCAAGCACACTTACTTTGAATGGCGATTACTATTTTGCCGGTACTAATTACACTAATATCAAAGGTGATCCTACCGCAACATTAAGTTTAAATCAGGTAAATGCTGTTAATGCTAATGTTGCTTCAACACAAGTTATATTGCCGCAGATTACTTTGTTGAACTTGAATGTTAATCGTGCAAATGGTGTTAAATTTATGGGTGACTTAACATTAAAAGGAAACTTGCATGTAATTAATAATTCAGTTTGGAATACTAATCAATTCTCTACTATTTTCAGTGGTAATGCACAAACAATCGATAATCAAGATTTAGCTTTTGATCACTTAGTTATTAATCCGACAACAGGTGTTACTTATCAAAATAATATTACAGTAAATAATATTAATGCGCTTGGTTATGGTCTTGAAGTTATGAGAGGTTCGTTTACACGTTTAAATGTTGTAAACGCTTTATTGACAACTAATGGTAATACGAAAATTTATAATGGAGCTACGCTTAATTTGACTACTGAACCGGCAAATACAAAATCATGGGCAGCTCATGCTAAATTGACCAACAATGGTGCAATTAATTTAGCAAGTGGTTTCATGGTGTTTGACGGAACTGATTTTACCAATACAAATGCAATTAATAGTTCGATAAATGATGCGTTGGATGAAGTTCAAATTGCTCCTTTAACAACTGTCAATTTCAATCCGGGTGTAATTAATGCTGATTTAGGTATCTATGGTAGTGCAGCTGGTGCACAAACTGTCAATTTAACTGGCAGTGACTTTGTACTGAATGGTTGGTTAAATATGAAAGGCGGAATCTTCAATTTTGGAAACAATAATGCTACTATTCATGGTCTCTATTCTACTTATGGCGTTGTTTCTTCTGGTGCAGATTGGATAATGAATATTAATGCACAAACATTGAATGTTGATAATTCATTGCAAACAGGCGGTGTTATTAATTTGACAATTGGTACTATTAATGTTGGTACTATCGCTATTAACGGAAATGTTGAAATTCAAAATACTGGTACTATCAATGCAACCGGTTTATCTAACGTTAATTTAAACGGCGACTGGGTTAATGCAGGTACTTTCTCTGACGCAATGGGCGAAGTGCATTTTGATGGTACTATTTTGCAAAACATTCGCGGACCTAAAACTACATCATTCTTCAATTTAGAAAATAGCAATACTGTTTTAGGTGTCGATTTATTTGATGTTAATGCAATCGTTAAGAACAATTTGTATATGACATCAAGTGTAATTGAAGATAATGGGTATATATTACAAGTAACCGGAAATGTTTATGGCTCGGGTGTTCATAGAAGTTCGTTGCCTGGTGGTGAAATGCAATTTATTGATGGCTCTGCTGACCATACAATTTCTGCTACGACTTATGGCAATATTGAATTGACCGGTAATTATAAAGTACTTGTTCAAGGTTTCACTACAATCGCTGGTGATTTATTGTTACCTATGACTGCAGGTCAGGCAGCACAATTAATAATTGGTAATAATAATGAAGTACGTATTGGTGGTGCAATTCTATATAGTAATGCATTACAACCGCAAATCATTGGAGGTACTGCGTCTGATCTGACATTCCTTGCTGGAACAAAACCATCTAATATGCCTGTGTTGACTTTGCGTGACTTAAAAGTTGCCAGAACTCAAGGCGTTACAATGACGGGTGATGTTAATGTTTATGGAATATTAGATGTAACTAATGGTATTTTGAATATTTCTAACAATACACTGACTATTCATAACCCTATCAAACCGGGTATTGCAACTTCTAATTTAACAGGTGGAGTTACTTCAAATGTTGTTATTGATGGCACTGTTGCTAATGTCGATTTACCTGGAACTATTACTGATTTGAACAATTTAACTGTTCTTAATCCCATGGGAAGTAGTTTACATGGTGATTTAAGTGTCCATGGATTAGTTACATTACCTAATAAATTGTATGTATCTGGCAAAATGTTGACTTATTACAATCCAATTGCAGGTGTTCCAACTAATTTGGAAGCAAATAATTCATCATTAACAATAGCTGGTACAGTTGCGGGTGTTATTATTCCGTCTAACAATACTATTTTGAACTTCTTTACTTTGAACAATACCAGTGGTACTGCATTGCAAAATAATTTGAATATTCAAAATAGTGTAATTTTGCAAAACGGTATATTTGATTTAGCAAATTATAACTTGACTATTTTAGCTGGTTCAACAATTCAATCAAGTCCAGTTAATTCATATAGCAATGCTAAGATGATTGTTTCGACTGGAACTGGTAAGTTGCGATATAATGTTGCAGCTCAAACTACATATTTCTATCCTATCGGTAATGTTGATGTTACAAATGCTGCAAATACAGATTATACACCGATGACCTTGGATTTATCTAATGCAGTTAATGCATTTAATCCCGGAGCTTATGCAATAATTTCAGTTACTGATACAATTATTCCGGGTACTAAATTTACAGATCATTATTTATCTCGTTATTGGACATTATCTACATCCGGTATAAACGGTTCATATAATTTATCAGGTACTTATGTCGGCGATGATTTCCATTCTACAACCGGTGCTACTGATGTTCGAACAGGTTTAAATATCGTTGGTACTTCTAATTGGACGCTTTCTGATCAATTTACTGGCGTTGCTAATACATTTACAGCTACAGGTATTACAATAACTGTTGCAAGTCCTGATGTTAACATTACAGGTGTTCCGGGCATTCTTCCTATTGTTAAGCTAAATTCTCCAGTCGTAAATTATACATCTACTAAAGCGTATTTAATTGGTTCAGCTGACGATTTTGGTTTCACAGGAATATTAGAAAAAGGTGTCGTTTATGGATTAGCAATTAATCCTACTACCGCAAATACTGTTGTTGATACAGTTGCCGGTGCCGGTGCGATAAATGCTTCGCTTAATGGTTTAACTCCTGGTACAACATACCATGCTCGTGCTTTCTGTCGAAATACATTTGGTACATATTATAGCAACGATGTTGTATTTACAACTAAGATGGTTCAAGTTGTTACTGTTGCTCCTTATGTTTTCAAAACATGGGGTGACTTAAGAGATTTTAATCCGGTTACAAATACAACTGGCGTACCTCTTTCTTTCTCATATAATGGAACAAGTATTATTTCATCCGCAATACCTGGTTCGCTTTATATAAATAACGTCGGTAATACTGTTGTTACGGCTTATAATCCAGGTAATGCCATATACGATCCAATATCTGTATCATTTACAGTTGTTGTGAACAAAATGGATTTGTATGTTACATCAGCCGACGAAGTGAAGGCTGTTGGTGAAATATATCAATTATCTCCCGGATATTTATATTCGAGATTAAGCTTCTCTGCTTTTGCTGGTGCTGGTTATACGGTTGATAATCCAAACGATTCTCTTGGTATTAAAGTAAAAATAGCTGGTGCAGATACTACTAAAGTAGGCGTTTATGCAAATGTTATTATTCCTTATAATGGAACTTCTAATCATTATAATTTATTCTATGTACCTGGTAAATTAACAATTATGGGTGCTTCATTGATGGTCGTTGCTGAAAATACTACAAGACCTTACGGATATCCTAATCCATCTAATTATCCGTATCATTTTGTTGTAAATGGTAAAAATATTGCTGCAAATGATCCTTCTTTAGTTGGTGTAGTTTCAGGTCAACCTGGGTTAATTGCGTATGCTACTCCTAATGATAATGCTGGTACAAGTACTCCTATTATTTGTACGCTCGGAACACTTACTTCTCCAAGTTATGCATTTAATTTTACAAATGCTGTATTAACTATTGTAAAGGCAGATTTAACGGCGACTGCTGATAATCAAACCAAGGTTTACGGAGCGTCAATGATAACTCCTACTATTACGTTTAGTGGATTTGTAAATGGACAAAATAAATCGATACTTGACAATCCAGTTACCGTTGCTCACACGGCAACTCAGTATAGTAATGTTGGACCATGGAGCATCGTTGTAACACCGACGGGACTTGATCATAACTACAATATTATTCCTGTTAATGGAACGTTGACAATTACACCTGCTTCATTGACAGTTACTGCAAATGATAAAACTATGACTTATGGTGCAACTCTGCCCACATTTGATTTTGCATACAGTGGTTTCTTGGGCACTGATAATTCTGGCGTTCTAACTCAAATGCCTGTTGGCGCTACAGTAGCAACAAGTGCAAGTAACGTTGGAACTTATCCAATTACATTTGGTACTGCAGCAATAGCTTTGAATTATACGATTGCGCAAGTCAATGGTACTTTAACTATTAACAAAGCTAATTTGACTGCTACACCCAA
>Ga0265327_10000828_pt1 | contig 46477 bp, 48 predicted proteins | sample 41621metaG_FD_202089 | JGI IMG/M metagenome (GOLD analysis project Ga0265327, IMG submission 202089) | Rhizosphere microbial communities from Carex aquatilis grown in University of Washington, Seatle, WA, United States - 4-16-21 metaG | ecosystem: Host-associated > Plants > Roots > Rhizosphere... | reverse complement strand
GTCGGCGGACTATTCCTATTCCAAAAAAACAGCCATGGTATTGTGTGACTAATACCTCGTCAGCTTCGCTGCGAGGATAGTACACACAATCTGTTTTATTTATAAAAATAGAAGTCCTCTTGTGGGGCAGACTTTTTCGAGCGACGGTGAGAAAAAAGTCGAGGGAGATACACCTGCCCCCGGAGCAAAATTAAAAACAGGTCGTCGCTTTGCAACGACCTGTTTGTTGGACTTATGGGTGGTCAGGCCTGAATAACCTTAACATCACCGATTAAGCCAGCTTGACCTTGTACTTCATTAGGCGATATGTCCACCGCTCCACTTTTCCAGCACAATAAAGCTGTACTATACACAATACTCATAGTCCGTCTTGCTCTTCCGCCGTCTCCGGTAATTCCGGAAAACCAAGGCTGGATTTTCAAAACAAAATTCCTGTTTCTGAGCAACTCCTGAATAAACGACTCATCTGCTCCGAAATCACAAAGGATTTTGGAGACCAAATCAAATGAAAAACCGTTTTCAAAGAAAATGTTCAGGACGTCCCTGAAGGATGGAAAGAGAGAAAACTCAAAGTTCCTCACCAATTCCTCGACGGAATGTCCGAGCATTGGTGCTCTTCCAGCCTCAACGCTACGCTTTTGAAATTCCAAGCGTTTGAGATCCTCATCGGTTACCCCAAAAGTAAATGGTTTATCTGTACTAAAACTCTTTAAGTATTGAGTAGTATAGGTAGGCATAATCTGTCTCCTTTGTTTTGTGTGTTGAGATCAATCTAAATACTAATCTACTCTTTTTGTCACGTGAAAGCAAATCATACAAATTTATCAAACAATAGCCAAAAAAATGTCTCATTTGTAGAAAAAAACAGTTGGATACAAAAATATCTTTTCCAAATTGATCACTCTATAGACTTACCTTTCCAAGTGAGCAGACAAATTTATCTTAGGAGTAAATCAATACATGTGTTAGTGTAAGTCAATGAATACAGAACATAACGTTGTTAGTAAACTTTTTCTTGCTGCTGCAATAATTATTCTTCTTACTTATCCTGGCTTCAAAATATTTCTTCCCCAGTATCCAATTTTTATGATGGGTGCAATTGCTCTTTTATCAGTTATGGCTGGACTTACAACACTAAAAAGACGATGGATGATGGTTATAGATATTATTATTTCACTTTCTTCGATAGCATTTTTTGAGAATCATGCAATCATGTATGTTCGAACCCCATCTCTCATAGGAATTTTCTTGACAGATCAAGTTCTCACTCTTATTTTCGTCATTGCTCTATACTGTAGCGTGAAGAATTTTATGAAAACATATACACAGAGGATTTAATAAAATAGTATGATATAATTAACACATGAAAAAGAAAACAAGCAAAAAGATAAAGTCAGTTGTAAAAGGCGCGTTGAAAAAAACAAAGTCGTTTGTAAATAAGGCAAACAAAAAAACAGGCGAGGCAATAAAAATAGCAAAAAAGGAATGGAAAAAAGAAAAGCCTCAGCGTGAAAAATATTTACAACAAGCAAAAAAGGTCGGTGAAAAATTAAATAAGATCGGGGATGATGTTTTTGAAACTATAAAAAAGGATATGAAAGAGTAGAAAATTGGTTTTTATTGGGTAATTTATTAATTTAGATAAAAAAAATGCAAAAAAATTCACTTTTAGTAATCGGGATAATTTTATTAGTACTTGGTTTTATCGGTCTTGTATCAAGCTTTTCTACATTCTTGATGTGGGCTTTCGTTATTATCGGCCTCGTAGCTGTCTTTATGGGCTGGTCAAAAAAAGATAAGACTGAAGTTAAAAAGTAGGAAATAATAAAGTTTAAACAAATTAAAAATCACTCTTAAAGAGTGATTTTTAATTTGTGTAAATTATTTTGAATTACGAAACGTGTGTATTTGTCATTCCCGCGAAGGCGGGAATCCAGTTCTAATCAAATAAATCAACCCCGCCACTGGATTCCCGCCTTCGCGGGAATGACAGAGGTGAGTGTTTTGTAGTTCAAGGTTTAACTAGGTACCAAACTTTTTTTGGTAAAACATTGTCAACTAATTTATGATTTTCTTGCCTTTGCAAACGCAATTGCTATTGCTTGTTTATTTGCTTTATCTTTTCCAAATTTTTTCTCTGTTTTTGCGTATGTTTTACCGGTGTGCAGTTCTTTAATATTTTTAGAAAGAACTTTTTTTGATTTTCCTTTTTTTAGTGGCATAGATTTATTATACAACTCTTTCAATTTCTAAAATAGCGTTCAGTGTGTGATATAATGTGAAGTATTAATAGATTAATAACTAACTAAAAAATATGTTAACTACAATCGCAGTCATTTTAATAATTCTTTGGCTCCTTGGTGTAATAACTTCATTTACAATTGGCGGCTTTATTCACATTCTTCTTGTTATCGCAATCATTATGATATTGATACGATTGATTAGAGGAAAATCTATCTAGTTAAGCGGAATAATTAAAAGTTTAGGCACCCCTCAAAGGGTGCTTTTACTTTTTATACGACAGAGAGCAAGGTATGTACCTACATTATGACAGTGATTGAACAGATAACAAAATACAATCTATCGTTGGTAATGTTTAGTTTTTTTCTTTTAATGTTATGTTCGAACTATGTTTACAAAAAATAAGAGGTGATTAAAAAAAAGAGCGAGTTTGGAGTCCTCGCTCGTCATTGCAAAACAATGACATACGTGATTTGACGTCTCTATATCACACTCTGTCATTCAACCAGTGGACGACAGAGCAGATTGACTGAACCGCCATTCATGACGCTGATACAGGAGTCTTTCAAAATATGTTCCAGATCCTTCCATATCTCATGAAATGAGGTACAAGGTGGACATGGTACAACCACTGTAAAAATGATTTTGATATCTGAAGGGTCTCCTGCTCCGAAAGAAACAGGCTTAGGTATCAAGCCGACATCTACACAGCGATTGTATGCCTCCGTCAGTTGATCATGACTTACGGCCACATTGAACCGATGTGCTTTGAACATGCTAGCCAACTTTTTTGTTGTTTTGGCCATGACACATTCTCCTTTTCGTGATTTCAAGATGCAATATACATCTCGATAAATTAACCTTATTTTAATTATTGCTTTTTGTCAATAAATTTTTTCAAAATCAATAAAAAGTCTCAGTAAAAATATTTACTTCCAAAATTTCTATTTTAAGTAGAAGTTTTCTCATATCCTCCACAAAGCCAATCGGTCCGCAAACGTAGTAATGCTTATCTTCAAGAGATGAGACGTATTTTTTGATTATATTTTCATCTATTCTGGAATACTCTTGCGCCATTGAATTTTTTGCATTTTCTCCAGTCAAACAATAAACTATTTTAAATGACGGATTTATCTCAGACAATTTGTTCAACTCTTCAAAAAATGTCATCTGTTTAAAAGTTTTATTGCTGTAAAACAAAGTTATCTTTGTTCGCTTTTGAGATTCAAACCTGCTTTTTATAATACTGTAAAAAGGAGTAATTCCTATCCCGCCGGAGATCATTACAATCTCTTTTGAATCTTCTTCCGGATAAAAATGACCGTGCGGTCCATCAAACATCAGTTTGTCTCCGATTTTAAAGTCGGAAAGTGCAGATGAAACTTCCCCTTTTCTTTTTACTGTAATGCAGACGAATTCTTCCGATGAAATACTTGAAATCGTATAAGCTTTTCCGCGACCGTTTGCAAGATTTGGTTTAATTTTTACATATTGCCCGGGAACATAATCAAATTTCAAACCATCTGTCGGTTTAAAATAAAGTGATGTTACATTTTCAGCAACCACCTTTTTATCTACTAAAATAAATTCTCTGATATTATTTTGCATGATTTAAATAATCTATTACTGCTTCTCTTAAAGCTTCATGACCGAGGACAGAGCAATGAAATTTTCTGTCTGGTAAACCGCCTAAACGCTCTACTATTTGTTCGGGTTTTAATGTTTGAGCAGTCTTCAAATTCATTCCGCCGTTTTCTGTCGCCATAACAGACATCATTGATGCAGATGCGATAGCTGAAGCACAACCAAATGTCCTCCATTTGCATTCTTTTATACGACCGGACTTTTTATCAACCTTGATCCAAACATTCATGACATCTCCGCACTCTGGGCTTCCCACACTTCCAAAACCATCAGCTTCGTATTTTTTTTCATCAAACAAAATATTTTTTGGAAAAAAGAAATGCTCTCGGACTTCATCTGAGTAAATCCAATTTTCTCCGTCATTGCATTTTTTGTTTTTAGTATTATTCTTCATCACTTTAGAATAGATTTATTATTTTATTGATGACATATTCCTGATTTTTTTGACGCTTTCCGACAAGACTTTTACAGTATAATCTATGTCAGCTTTTTTTATAAATCTGCCAAGAGTAAAGCGAATACCGCAATGTGCAAGTTCGAGCGGTACACCGATTTGCAATAAAACATGAGAAGGACTTAGGTCCATTGACGAGCATGCAGAGCCAGTTGAACAAGATATTCCTTTGTTATCGAGCAAAAGCAATAACGTTTCGCCTTCAACACCGCGTATTGAAATGTTTATATTATTTGGGAGTCGTTCTTTTAAACTTCCATTAATTGAAACATCTTTTATCTCTTTCAAAATTTTAGACAAAAAATAATTTCGAAGCGAGGTTAATCTTTTGCTTTCTGAAATTCTTTTCTTTTCAGCTAGTTTTATGGCCTCAGAAAATCCAAAAACAGATGCAACATTTTCTGTGCCAGATCTGATTCCTTTTTCCTGTCCTCCACCATAGATAATCGGCTCAATTAAATATTTTTTGTTTAAATAAAGACATCCAACTCCCTTTGGGCCATAAATCTTTGAGGAACTAACCGTAAGAGCGTCTACGCCAAGGTCTTTGACATTCAAATGAAGAGTTCCGACGGCCTGGCAAGCATCACAATGAAAAATAGTATTTGAAGCCTCGGATTCTTTTATTATTTCAGATATTTTTTTAATTGGCTGAATCGTACCAATTTCATTGTTTGCATACATGATTGAAACAAGAATCGTATTTGATTTTAATTTTTTCTTTAGCTCATCCAAAGAAACTATTCCGTATTTATCAACTGGCAAATATGTTATTTCAAAACCTTCTTTTTCAAGTTTTTTACAGGAATCCAAAACTGCCTTATGTTCAATTGCAGAAACAATGATGTGTTTTCCTTTATTTTTGTTTGCACGCGCAATACCAAATATTGCAAGATTGTCTGACTCTGTTCCCCCACTTGTAAAAATAATTTCACTTTTTTCTGCACCAATAACATCTGCAATTTTTTCTCTGGATTCTTCAATAGCACTTCTTGCTACACGCCCTTCTAAATGTAAGGAAGATGGATTACCATATTTTTCTTTTAGATACGGCAACATCACACCCAAAACTTTTGGATCAATTTTAGTTGTTGAAGCATTATCTAAATATATTCTTTTCATTTTTACTTTGTGACTGAGTCCTTGAGCATGTATACTTGGTCATTTTTTCTAACCAATATTCTAGAATTTACAGCTACTTTTTCACCTTTCTTTGCAATTTTTATGAGTTTATGATCTTTTTCAATTGAAGCAATTTTTTCTTGTATGACTCCGGTGGTTGGACCTTGAAAAATGATTTCGTCTCCAACCTTTATTGAGTCTTTTCCTTGAATAAGTATCTCCGCAACACCGATCTTATTGTAATAATTTGAAACCTTACCAATATAAACTTTTCTTTTTGTTGCTTCATTGCCACGCCCTTTTGTCCATTCATTTATCGGCTTGCCCAAGAAAAATCCGCTGCTTTCACCTCGATGGTAGACAGTCTCCAATTTTTCTAATAATTCCTTTTTTAATTTCGATAATTGGATATTGAAGTTTTTATCTCTTTTTGGAGCAGAATAAATAAAATCAATGATTGTTCGATAAGCTTTTGTAACCGTTGCAACATATTCCGGACTTCTATTTCTACCTTCAATTTTTAGACAATCTACACCAACATCTATAATTTTCTCTATAAAATCAAGTGTGCATAAATCTTTTGGACTCATAACATAATCTTCTCCGAGCTCCAGTTCTTTTCCTTCTTCAACTTCTTTTATAATGTACTTTCTTCTGCATGGTTGCATACATTCGCCGCGATTTGCAGACTTTCCAAATAAAAATTGCGACATAAAACATCTTCCTGAAATTGATACGCACATTGCTCCATGGATGAATATTTCAATTTCAACTTTTGTATGTTTTTTAATTTCTTTTATTTGCTCAAGCGAACATTCACGGGCCAAAACCACTCTTTCAGCACCCAACTTTCTATAAAACTCTGCGGTCATTGAATTTGCAATACTTGCTTGAGTGCTGATATGAACTTCAATTCCTAATTTTCTTGCTATCTGTATAATCGCAAAATCCCAACAGATGATTGCATCAATTTTTGCTTCTTTAACTTTTACGAGAATTTTTTTAATTTCCTCAATCTCGTTTTCATAGATAATAGTATTGATGGCAAGATAGGTTTTTACGTTGTTTTTTCGGGCAATTTCAGCAATCTTTTTTAAATCTTTTATAGTAAAATTTTTTGCGCCAGCTCTCATATTAAAACCTTTGATGCCAAAAAACACTGCATCAGCGCCATTTTCAATGGCTGCCAGAAGTGACACATAATCCTGAACTGGAGCAAGTAATTCTGGTTTTTTAAATTTATTCATAATTGATATATTTTTACCATTATATTAATACAAATAAAAGGGGTATTTAAATTAGCCAAAATATTAATATGAAATATCCATCTATTGACATTTTCAAATGATTCTATATAATATAGTGAGAATCAGAAATCAAACGCGATTTAAACCCGAAAGGTAACCCAAAATGACTATCCGCGAAAAATTGGTTGACCTACTCTTTCAGAATGGCATCTTTGAAAACGATGCCAAAGAGATTGTGCAGTCCTACATTGACTGTTCTATGGGGCAAGCCATGGAAGGTCGCTGGGATGACGAGGTTGAAGGCTATCCGATTGCAACAATCTCAGTTTTATGGGCAGGAACGAAGGCGATGGCCTTGGAATGGATCAGCAAGAACTGTCCGAGTCACTGGGCCAAACCATTGCTTGAATCGTAGCAGCAACCGTCGCAAGGAAAGACTTCCTTACGGCGGTCTTTCTTTTTACATAAATTCTGTTTACGAAACATAAACACAATTAGATAATAATATTATTCTTAAATTGTTTTCTAATATCTGAATAATCAGGCATTGCTTTTGCAACAAGATTCCAAAATTTCTTTGAATGATTAAACTGCTCCAGATGGCATAATTCATGAATAATAATGTAGTCTGCCATTTTTTCTGGGATTAGTGCAATTTTGTAATTAAAATTTAGATTGCCTTTTATCGAGCAACTTCCCCACCGAGTCTTCTGATTTTTAATACTAATACTTTTAAATTTGAAACCGTACATTTTGTTGAACCGTTCGATTTTTTGTTCTGCGATTTGTCTTGCAGTTTCTTTGTATTTCTTATAATCAGCTTTAGTACTTTTTCGAACAAATATTCTTTTTGATGATTTAAAATAATTTATTTTATCTAAAATCCATTCAGATTTTTGAATAATAAACTCATCAATTAATTTTTGATTCACAAAACTAGGAGTTGTTACAACAAATTTACCATCATGATGAACAACGAGTCTTATCCTTTTAGACCTCCTGTTTGTTTTTAATGTATAGTCAATATTCTTCTCATGAATCTTGATTGTTTTTTTCTGTAACATTTATAAATTACCTATTTATTATAGTAAATCTCATTCAACAGGCTAAAAGTTTTTTGTCCAAAAAAACTTTCTCCAACTATATTGTTTTTTTTCTGAAAAGCTTGAATGGCGAGCCTTGTACATGTACCAAAAGTTCCACTGTGCGGGCAGGCATTTTTTGTTTTTCCTTTGGGAGGATAATCATTGTCCATAATGAGAGCAGTTTGCATTGCATAAATATCTTCAGGGTTTGAATCAACGCTTGTAACCGGAGTATTCCACACATAAACATTTACACTTGGATTGTATGAGGATGTCGCCGTTATATTTAAATTTTTATTGTAATAATCCTGCAAACCTAAATATGTCTGATATGCCAAATCCTTAAAAGCAATATCGCGAACTTGTGGATTCACAATCTGCGGGTCATATATGTATTCATATTCAATCAGCATACTTGCCACATTAGATGTATTGTATGCGCCCATTGCAATAAGACTTGAATCCTCTTCCAGTCCTTGCGACTGAACTGGAAGGTTACTTATTGGATTATACAAAGATAAACGATTAAATATCCTTTCAGCAATTGGCCTGCTTATAGTATTATTTTGAAGAGTTGCAGACGGAATATACATAACTAGTCCAGAATATTTTCCGGCAATTTTCTTGGAAGCTCCTGGATAATTATTTAAATGAATATGAATCATTAAATCTATATTGTTTTCATTTGACCATTTATTTACTCCGTAAAGTCGCATAGCATCATCAACATCTGCATTATTATGAATTTCTTCTAAAGAAGAAATAGTGGAGGTACTTTTTAAAAAGTCTATTTTAGCTGATTGTTCCCATGCTAAAATTTGATTCCAATTATTTTGAAAATAATCTGTAAATATCGGATTCCACGATTGCGCATCACGCGTAATGAATGACTGATAATGACTATCTGAATCTAGAATCTGTTGCAAATCCTCACCTATTGTTACAGCAAGATCGCGTTCATAGAGTTTGCCAAAATTTGTTCCGCCACTATCTGGCTCATGTCCTGGCACGATAAGAATGCGCACTTTTTTTGTAGAAAAATTATCCAAAAAAGAAGTTGTTCCTACTTGTGAATTGGTGGTTGTCGCGAAACTAGTTGCAACTTTTGGGAAAAACTGAAATAAGCTTATAGAAGAATAATTATTTATAAGATACCAGAAACCAGCAGCTAAAATAATTATTATGAATAATACAAAAACAACTCTCTTTTTCATTATTAAATATTATAGCAAATATATTTAAATACTACTTATAATTAAACAATATATTTCCCGATAATTTTAAGAAAGTCATCTCGTCTATTTTCCATGCCGACTTTTTTCATATGCCGAACAGGATGACATTCCGGAGTATATTCATAATGTCCTCGAACTTCGCCATTTTCAAAAATACGAATGTGATATTGATGTATAAAATCTTCAACTCTTCTCAAGCTTAAAAGCTCGCCATTGTCTTCCCACGCAACGAAATGATTTCCATAACCTTCTTTTAAAAGCAAATCAACAACAGCCTCTAGAGATTTTTCAATATCAATTTTTCCAATTAGAAAGGGCTGTATTTCTTCATGTCTAAGAAAATGCAATTTTAATAAGGCATTTCTTCCAATCGGATGAAACGGAGTATAAACATACCAAAAAATATATTTTATCTTATTTAAAGATGAATCAGGATATTTCATACGAGCATGCGGTATTTGCACACGTAAGAGTTTTGAACAAACTGATGATTTTGACTCCATAAATAATGCCTGGAAATTGAATAATATATTTTATAAACGAATGCAAAGTATACCTTAAGAATTTAAAAAACAAAACACCTTAAATTTACAAATTTAAGGTGTTTTGTTTTTTTGTATATATTTACTAATTTGTCTTTGTGCTTGATGCAGAAACTTGTGATTTTGGACTAATAGAAATCAGAATCTTAACTATTGTCTTTGCATCCCTATCTGCTGTCTGGAGATCTTGAGTCGCATTTTTTATATCTGTGCGCGCAGATTTTAGTGCAGAAGTATTTGCTTGTGCCGTTGTTTGGTTTCCCTGGTCAGGTATCAATGCAGAAACTCCATTAACAGCATTTTGAGCTTGAGTTTGTGCATCGGTAATTTTGCTTTGAATGTCAGTCATCGCAGTCTGCACGCTTGAAACATCTTTTCCGGCAGTCTGAGCTGCAGTTATGCGAGTTTGAAGTTTGGCAACTACAGTTGAAAAATTTGTGGAAATTGTATCAATTCGGTCTGAAGCAGCAATAATTTGAATCTGTGGAACAATCAACATATAAATTCTGTAATCCGCAGTAATCGTTTTTAGATCAGCCTTAAGTGTGGTTGTATCAGTATCAGCATCAATTTTGGCTTTTAGGTTATTTAGATTGGTTATTTCAGCTTGTATCTGAGAAGAAATATTTGCTTTTCCTGCATCACTAACTTTCTTCATTGCTTGAACGCGAGTCAAAAGTGCATTCAAGGAATTGATTCTTTGAACAACCTCCTTGTCTGACTGAGCTATTAATTTGCTTATAGCAGTTGGATTTGTAGTTGATGCCATTCTTGTTCGTTGGCCTTCATTTTTAGTCGATGAAGTTATAAGCGATGTTTGTGCAAAGGTTGGCAAAGCAACAGCAAGAACGCAAATCAAGCAAGCCACAGATATCACATATTTTATATTTGTTTTCATAATATTTTTTATTGAATTATTAATTTTATTGTATGCTTACATCTAGATTTGAAGAATCTGTATTGAGACCATTCATCTGTGAATCAATTGTGTTCATATCTTGATTGAGAGATGTGTCAGAATTTCCTGTACTTGTTGCAACCGAAACATCACTACTTGTATTTGCAATCATATTAGAATTTGTGTTTGAAGATTCAGAACTATTTACTGGAACATTATTGGACAAATTGTTCGATTGATTATCCATATACCACAAAACACTGAGAACTATCAGTATTAGTAAAACTATGACGATAAGAATCCCTTTTTTAGACATATTTTGTTAATCCGCACACTAAATCTGTTATTGTTGCTTTATGTTTTCAGTATTTAACAATATTTATTTTATTTGCTTAAAAATTTTTAATATATTTTTACAAAAAATACTAGCAACAAAACATAATAACAGAATTAGTGTGCGGATAAATTAATTGATAAAAGATCCGACACGTTGTGCTAATTATAATACTAAATTATATTTATTCAATGTCCCATTTTCAGGATCGCCATACTGACAATTTATTGTTAAAATAGCAATGATGAATTTAGGTTTATTAATTATTTTGATCAGTCTCTTTGGAAGTATTAGTAACTGGCTGAACTGGCAATATTTGAATTTCACGCTTGTTCGATTTTTATACTATATTGGAACAGTTGTTCATGAGCTTTCTCATGCGATTCTTGCCATTCTTACTGGCGCAAAAGTTACTGAATTTAAGGTTTTTTCAAACCAACCGCATATTCTTCACACAAAATCTAAAATACCAATTTTAGGAGAAATACTCATTTCAATCGCGCCAGTCATTGGTGGCATACTTTTTCTTTTTTTAATCAACAAATATTTACTTGGTAATTCCTTTGTCATTCCTCATTTTTATTCTTTGCAAAGTCTTTATGAAGTTCCACTAAATATTATTTCTCAAATAAATTTTCTATCATGGAAAAGTTGGGTAATGATTTTGCTCTTCATGAATGTTGGAGCAATGATCAGTCCATCATGGAAGGATTTGAAAAATATTTGGCCGGCAATAATTGTTCTTTTGTTTTTCAGCAATTCCTTCCTGGCTTATTTTTGTCTATTAGCCATAGGTTTAATAATTATAAATATTATAATTCAAATTGCACTTATTATAATTACTAAAATTTTTAAATTATTTGTATAGACATTACAAAAACAGCAAATTTCTATCAATTTCATCCGAATCAGTTCCCTTTTGTTTTTTATTAATCGCTTTATGTGTGGAGGCAAGATAAACCATACTTTTGCCAAATTTTTCTTCCAATGAATCGATTCGCTCGTGAATTATTTCAAATTTATTTGCCTTGTCTCTGTTGCCAAATAAATCTGCCTGCACAATTGAATTTGAAACGAGCTCTTCCAAAATAACGCCAGCAGTGCGGTACAAAATATTTTTTCTATACACTTTGTTAAATTCACTCTCAATAATCGGAATAATAATTTCTGGAGCATTTGTCGGTGAGGAAAGCTTTATTGTGTGACTGAAATATTCAAAATTTTTGGTTTTAAGAAAAAATGAAACTTTTTTGGGAACCAATTTAAAATACCTCGCTTTAGCACAAGCCTCTTCAACATGTTTTGAGATTTGAGACAAAAGAAAAGTTTTATCATTTGTTGGAGGATGAAATGTTCTTGTTTTTTGTACAGAAGAATATTCAGTCTTCGGATTTGGATCAATTTCCATAATTGATATGCCATTAAGCTCATTCCAAATAACTTCATACGGTTGAGACAAATTTTCTCTAATCCATGAAATATTTTTCATAACAAAATTTTTTGCCGTACGAATACCTCGATCTTCCAAAAAAATTGATGTTTTTGGGCCAATACCCCAAATTTTTGCAATGGGCGTTTTATCAAGAAAATCCAAAATCGTTTCTTTCGTGATTATTGTAAGACCATTTGGCTTCACCCATTTTGAAGCAACTTTGGCCAAAACCTTTGTCGGTGCAACTCCAATTGAAACTGATATATTTAATTCTTTGTTTACCTCAAATTTAATGCGCTCAGCAATTTCTTTGTACGACATTTTTAACAATCTCTCAAAACCAGTAAGGTCGGCAAAACATTCATCTATACTGTATTCTTCGACATCATCTGTATATCTTCGAACAATATCAAACATCATCCCTGAATATCGTACGTAAGCCTGATAGTCTCCAGGAAGAATAACAACATTTGGAAAATCTCTTTTTACTCTAAAAATCGGCATACCTCTTACAATACCCAAAGCCTTTGCCTCATAAGAAAGTGCGGAAACAATTCCTCTTTCTTCTCCGGTGACAACCGGTTTGCCTTTTAGTTTTGGATTTTTTGCCATCTCCACGGCAACAAAAAAAGCGTCGCCATCAATATGAAGAATTGCTTTTGTCTTTTTTTGCACCATTCATAAATTATAGCAGATAGTTCCAGATGTCTTTCAAATATGAATTCTCTGAAATTAAATATTATGATAAAATATATCCACTATGAACCAAACATTAGAACAAAATATTCAAGAATCAATTGAAAGACCTATGAAAAAATGCCTTTTTATTGATGACAATGCTCCAATAATAGAAGAGATAAATAAATCCTTCAAGGGAGTGGACAATTTTATAGCAGTTGAATGTCACAGTGTAGCAGATGCTCTAAAAGCAATTACAGATAATTCTCCTGATGTAATTTTTCTTGACCACAATCTTACAAGTGGCGGCACAGAAGGTTATGAAATAGCGGATAAAGCTAAAGAAATAAATCCAGATATTGAAATTTATTCGACTACCACAAGTTTGGGAGCAGAAAAAATTTATGCACAAAGAGGCATTAAACACGTAAGAAAAGGATATCCGGAAGACATGAAGGAAATTATGAATTCATAAAAATATGTGGATTATTTTTGCATTTTCTGGACCAATATTTTGGGCATTATCTACACATATAGATAAATATCTGGTTGAAAAATATTTCAAAGATGAAGACACGGCAGTCTCAATGGTTTTTACAGCCTGTATCGGTCTTATTATGTTGCCTTTCATATGGTATTTTGTACCTGGTACACTGTCCATACCTTTTGGAGGAATGCTTGTTATGATTGCCTCTGGAATACTTTATATGAGTGCAATGCTTTTTTATTTGAGAGCAATTCAATCTTCAGAAGCATCTGTCGTAGCTCCGTTATTTCAAACATCAATACTTTTTACCTTCGCACTCGGCTACTTTGTTCTTGGAGAAAGACTTTCGCTTATCAATTCTATCGGAGTAATGCTTATTATTCTTGGCGCAATATCACTTTCTCTAAATGAAAAATTTCGTTTTCACACAACAAAATTAAAAACGTTTTTTCTTATGCTTATTTGTACTTTTATACTCGCTCTTTCAACAATTATTTTTAAATTTTTTGCTGTTCACGAGCAGTTTTGGAGCACTGCATTTTGGACATATGTTGGCGAAGCGATTTTCGGAGTAGGAATACTTCTCATTCCAAAATATTTTAAACAATTTGTTTCTTTATTAAAAAATAATACTGGCCCGCTTCTTGCAATAAATGCTTCAAATGAGCTCATCAATCTTGGTGGCGGTTTGGGAGTTCGCTTTGCATCGCTTTTTGCTCCGGTAGTCATTGTTTCTGCGATATCCTCTACCACAACATTATTTGTATTTTTGTTCGGTGTTATTTTGACTATTTTTATACCAAAATTTGCACGGGAAAATCTTTCTCGCGCAAATCTGATACAAAAAGGAATAGTTGCTTTGATTGTTGCTATTGGAGTTTTACTGACCCAGATGTAAACTATCCTGTTTTTTAGCCTTTTTTTGCTTTTCTAACCATTCTTGTTCCTCTACTTTTAACAGATTCAAGTCTGGAAGCTGTCCATCTTCTATTTCCACCAAATACATTACCCTTGGTATTTATTTCGCCTTTTTGATTTAAATTTTTCTTTGACATTCAGGTTGCAAATTTTAATTTTTATAATTTTCCTTCGACCAATTTCATTTTGAATAAAGCCCTACTAGAGATGTTTGTCTTATAATATGCCTGTTCATCGCATTCTCTAAATCACCCTTTTTAGTATTTGTATCTAAGTCTAAGACATTATCAAGCGCATACAACTTAAAAAAATATCTGTGTATGCCCTGTGGCGGACATGGTCCAAAATATTTATTTTTTTCATAATCGTTTATTCCTTGAAGTGCGCCTTTAGGAACAGAATTTTCTTCAATTTTTGTGACGCTAGCTGGTATATTCCAAAGAATCCAATGAACCCAGTCCCCTGCAGATGCGTCAGGATCATCGACAATCAAAACCAAACTTTTCGTTCCTTCTGGAGTATTACTGATTAAAAGCGGAGGGTTGATGTTTTCGCCCGCACAACCATATTTTTCAGGTATAAGCTGGTTATTTTCAAAGGCACTACTTAATAATTTGAATAGATTTTTTTGTTCCATCTTTTTTACTTTGTTAGATAATTACTTAACTTGATTATTATAACATTCAATTATAAAATATGTATAGTAAAGGTCGTTAATTAATTTTTAAATAATACGCGTCCTATTGTAAATTCAACAGGCATAGATAAAAACGATACTACTTTTATAAATATCCAAAAGGTCGAAAAGATTATTAGCAATTTAAATTTACAATTGGATGTCCAAAATAGTTATCAAAAGCGATGGTAAAAAAATACCATTTGATTCTAAAAAGATAATTCGGGCTTTGACAAGAGCAGCACAAGATGCAAAATTGGATCCGGAGGAAATAAATAACCTCGTCAATGAAGTATCCGCCCCAGTCATAGCATTTGCAGAGTCAAAAGATAAAATAATGTCGAGCGAAATCAGAGACAAAATATTATCTGAACTCGATATTGTTGCTCCTAATGTTGCGGAAGAATGGCGACAGTTTATGCATTCCAGCAAAAAATAAATTTTATTTTTTATCGCGTTGCAAAATGCAACGCGGTTTTTTAATTTTCAAAAGCACCAAAAATAACCGCATCAACGTATAAACTAATGTATGTTATTATGATAACCTATAATTATATGAAAATGAGAAACAGAGAAATTATTTTGTGTAGTGTTATTATCTTCCTAATTTGTGGAATGTTTTTATATATTTTATTGAACAACAAAACAAACACCGCAGACTTTGTATCAAATAATTCAAATGCAAAAGCAAGCACAACTACAGTTGCCGTAAAGTCACCCATAAAAACACAGGCAAACACTTACACCTTATCCGATGTGGCAAAACATAACAATCAAGCCAGCTGTTGGACAATAATTAATGGAGAAATCTATGATATTACAAGTTTTATATCTTCACATCCGGCAGGTGTGCAAAAAATATTACAAGGTTGTGGAGTGGATGCCACCAAAATATATGGAAGAGTTGGTGCTCATGATGTTTCAAAATTATCAAACGTAATCGTTGGAACACTAAAATAAAATGAATCCCGTTAGAGACCGCGGTCGCTTATGTAAAATAGATAAAATAAAATGTCGAATATTATAAAAAAATTGATTTAATTCAGGAAACGGCACAGACCGCGACCTGTCTCTAACGGGATGAAAAAAACACTTTGGAATTCAATAATCATAATTAACTTTTACGTTATACTTTTTTTCTGGTTTACAAATTCAAATTATTTAATAACCGGAAGTAAACCTGGAGATCTTCTGGTGGCTCTCGGAAGACTTGCCGGCTTATTGAGTGAATTTTTAATTCTTATACAACTCTTATTGATCAGTCGCTTTTCTTCCATTGAAAGAGAATACGGTTTTGACAAATTAATCAGTATTCACAAAAAAATAGGTTTTTTCCTTGGCGTTTTTATAATAAGCCACCCCCTCCTTCTTACTATTGGATACGCAAAAATAAATAATATTAGCTTTATAAAACAATTTTCCATTTTTCAAAATTCATGGGAAGGAGTATTTGGAGCGACCATCGTATTTTTTATCATTATTCTTACGACCCTATTTTCTATCAAAAAAATCCGCTCAAAATTTCCATATGAAATATGGTATTTTTCCCATTTACCACTCTATATTGCAATAGTAATAGCTTTTGGTCATCAAATAAATACTGGTGATATGGCAAGTAGTGTAGCGATTTTCTATTGGTTTTTGCTAAATATAATTGTATTTGGAATTTTAATTATTTATAGATTTATTAAACCGATTTATTATTTTTTTAAATATAAATTTACTGTAGAGAAAATTGAAAAAGAAAGTAATGGAGTTTGTTCGGTATATATTTCTGGTAGAAATATGAACGAGTACAAATTCCAAAGCGGACAATTTGCAACTCTAATTTTTTTACAGAAAAAAATGTGGTTTCATCATCCATTTTCCTTTTCTGACAAATATAATGGTAAAACTCTCAGACTTACCATAAAATCCTCCGGCGACTTTACTTCAAAAATAGAAAAAATTAAAAAAGGAACTCGCATTTGGATCGATAGTCCGTTTGGCACATTCACATTAAAAAACGCTGTAAATAAAAAGTTTCTATTCATTGCTGGAGGAATAGGCATTTCACCAATATTGTCATTAATTAAATCAGTCAAAGAAAAAGGAAATTCTATACTACTATATTCAAATAAAACAGACGAAGAAACTGTTTTCAAGAAAGAAATAGCCAATGACGGAGCTGAGGTCCATTATTTTAATACCAGTCTCGGTGCCAATAACAGAATTGATATAAATAAAATAATTGAAATCTGTCCAGATTACAAAAATAGAGATGTTTATTTATGCGGACCAACAAAAATGACACTAGATTTAGTGAAAAACCTCAAAAGAGATGGTTTGATTTCTGAACAAATTCATTTTGAGAAATTTGATTATTAATTTTGGCGTTTATTGTTCATAATTAACATAATTAAATATGTCTATAGTATTATCAAAAAGTGTGTTATACTATCCGCAGTGTTAAGACACAAAAACAACGTCGAGGTTTTAGGTTTAGAATAAATAAAAAAATCATATCATGACAGGAACAATCAAGACTCTTACAGAAAAGGGATTTGGATTCATTTCTCGCGAAGGCGAAGCAAAGGATCTTTTCTTCCATTCTAAGGAGCTCGTTGGCGTCACTTACGATGAACTAAGAACAGGAGACCAGGTTTCCTTCGAAGTAGTTCAAACAGAAAAGGGCCCAGCTGCAACTAAAGTTTCAAGAGCATAGTCTCTTAAAAATACTCCGCGTTCGCCAAATGGTGAACGCGGAGTATTTTTTTGTTGCGTTTTTATATAAAAAGAGTATTTTATGAAGTAGATCGAACAAAAGAAAGGATTACAAAATGAGAAAGACCACTGCTCTGCTTTGGGTCAGGATCATCATAAAGTTTATTGTATACACCTTTTGTCTAATCATTGGGTGTATATTATTGATTACAAACATTTTTGTTATCAGTGCACCAAGTGAGAGTGTCTCGCAAATTGTTTTTTGGACAGCCATTTCTGGTAACAGCATCCTGTGGATATATTTTATTCGTCTGTTACAAAGGATGTCAGATAAAAATGAGATATCTAAACTTACAATGGTTTACGGAGTATTCATTTCTTCCTCTAATATTTTAATGGGGATTTGCAATATTGTTCTTTTGAATAAAATATCGATTGGTTTCGGTATTTTAATTTCATTGTGTTTTTTAATAACAATGATGTATATCACCATATATACTTTCGGACAATATATAAAAATACTTAGGACTAAACAGGCAACCTGAGTTACAACTTTAATGCGCACGAACCATGAAGGTTCGTGCGTCTTTTTAATTTTGCTTCCTTATTGTTTCCGCAAAAAGATGATATTGTTGATCATATTTAGTAATATGTTCGGTCCACCAGTCTCCAATATGAGCTTCAAATTCTACCAAAAGCTGTCTATCAGGTATACCGCCAATTCTTTTTTCTTTGAATAAATTGTATGTATTTATAAAACCTTGATGTTGTTCGATATGAGTTGAAATAGTTGGAAAACCGATTTTTCTCATATATTCTTCCTCATAGACGAAATGTTCATTTATGTATTTATCATAAAAAGATAAAGTTTCATTTACAACATTGAAATGATTTCCTGAAGCGATAGCATCTATAATTTTATTTGTCTGTGAAAGCAGGCCTTGATGCTGTTCATCAAGATGTTTTTCTCCAACAGACATATCCGGAGTCCAATTAAATTCATATTCCATATAGATATTGTACAACAAAAAAAATTTAATCCAACACTACAACTTCCTTCATTTCCGCATTTTTGGGAACCTTTAATTTAAAGGCAAGTAATGTACCGATAACCAGAACGATTGAAGCTACTATAAAAATATAATCGTAAGCAGAAATTTGAGCTTTCAAAACTATAAGAGAAACAGCCTGTTTAAAAACTTCGGGACTTGTGGAATGAATTGTAGAATATTTGGCCAATGTCAGAACATTATTTTCGGTCATGACATTCAAAATCGTGCCGAAAACTGCAATACCAAAAGCACCAGCAATATTTCTCGCGAGCGCCAATACTGAAGAAGCGACACCGATTTCATTTTCAGGAACTGCTATGGCTATCATGCTAGTTCTCTGCGCCATACCAAAACCCATACCAAAGGCCATAATCACAAGTGGAATAATAATTGCTGAAACTCCAGAACGCGGATCAAGATAAGAAAATAGGAAAACTCCAAGAGCTGCAACCGCTGTACTAGCAATAATTATGTAGCGTGGCTGAAATCTTCCAGTAAGCGCTCCGCCGAGTGGTGATGCAATAACCATTGTAAATGCCATCGGCATAAAAAGATATCCACTCTGAGTCGCTGTCAGTCCCAAAAAAGTCTGCGCAAAAATTGGAATAACGAAAACGCTTCCCATAAGCCCCATAAAAATTATAAAGTTATTTACGAGTGTATTTACAAAAAGACTGTTTTTGAAGAATTTTAAATCTACAATTGGTTCTTTCGATCGATGTTCAATAAAAATAAAAATTGCTGTAAAAGCGCAAATTGATAAATATGAGATGAGACTATTTACTGAAAGCCAACCCCAATCATACCCTTTATCAAGAACTAGAACTAGTGAAGACAAAGCTCCGCCAAGAGTAAGAGCTCCCCACCAATCAAAAACAGTTTTCTTTCTTTCTGCAACTGACTCGTGAATAAAGGCAAAAGCCAAAATAATACCGATAATACCAATAGGAATATTTATAAGAAAAATTGATCTCCAGCCGAAATTATCAATAAGCGGTCCACCAATAAGTGGTCCGAAAACTGAAGCAGCAGCAAAAGATGAAGACCAAATACCAAGCGCCTGCGCTCTTTCCTTTCCTTTTGCAAAAGTAACAGCGATAATCGCCATTGCAGTTGGATAATCAGCAGAACCTGCGATAGCTTGAATAATTCTGAAAAAAATCATCGAACTTAAATTCCACGCAAAACCGGCAAGTGCAGAACCTAAAATAAAAATTGAAAAACCTAAAATATAAACTTTTTTTCTTCCAACAGTATCACCGAGTTTTCCCCAAATAGGTACAAAGACAGCATTTGCTAAAATGTAGGCTGTGGCAATCCATCCAGCAGAAGAAACTGTGATCTTAAAAGCATCAATCATTTTTGGCAACGCCAAATTAACAATCGTCTGATCCAGACGCCCTAAAAAAGTTCCGATAATAACTGTAAAAAGCACCCACCAGCGTAGATTTGAATATGATTTTTTTTCTGGTTCTGCCATGAAATTTCACAACTACTTTGTGCAAATAGCACAAAACAGTTATTTAAATAATATTATTTATAAATCCAAATTTTTGCAGACATTCCATTTTTCAAATCAGGATATAACTTTGTATCAAATCTGATTTTGATATTAAAGGCTTGAACTTCCCTTTTTCCAGAAATATTAAAGACGATGTCTCCTTGTTTAGATGTTGGACTTATTTCATCCACAATTCCAGTAAATTGTTTACTACCAAAGGCATCAACAGTAAACATTGCACTTTGACCGACATGAATCAAACTCAAGCCTTTGTCCTCATCAATGCTTGCAACGACATGAAGAGATGTCGGATCAATCATTGTAGCAACGGTTTTTCCAGGACCAAACATTGCACCTATATCAGTATTAACAGAAATAACTATTCCAGAAATTGTTGATTTAATAAGCTCGTTTCCAACGCGAGCAATCGGAGCATTTTCGCTGACAGAATCTCCTGGATTTACGTAAACTTCTTGCAATATTCCATTTGTTTTTGGAGAAAGCATAATTTCTTCCGCAGAAATTTGTGCCGTGTCAGCATATATTGAACCAGAAGATACTTTCCAATAAATCAATCCTATAATTGCACCAGAAAGAAGTAATGCAATGAGAATTGTTACTAAAAATTGGTTTTTACCGACTTTTTTCAACTCTTTTTCTTCCTCTTTGATTTCTTTTAAAATCTCTTTTTCTTCCGCCAATATTTCATTTTCTTTTTTTAAAAAATCTTTTTCGTTATTTTGTGCCATATTTTTATTTAAGATTAGTATTAGTAAACAAGAACTTTTTCTCCATCCTTAAGACCAGAAAGTATTTCAACCATTCCATCATTTCCTTTTAATCCGATTTGCACGCTTCGCTCTTCCGGATTTACTGTTCCATTGTCAACTAAAACAGAATAAAGATTATTTTTTTGCAAAATTGAACGGAAAGGGATAATAAGTGCATCCGTGTGAGTATCAGAAATTACTGAAATATTTGCAGTCATTCCATCCTTTATTCTTGGATCTTCTTTTGTAAAATAAAGTTTAGCTTGATAAACTGGAATATCATCAACGACACTTTCCGAACTATCAACTGACACCACACTTGCGTCAAATTCAGTTGAATTACCATAAGCATCAAGTGTTACCTGCGCTTTATCTCCGATCTTAACTCTTGAAATATCTGCTTCAGAAATATTAACTCTTATTTCAGATTTTTGATCAGAAATAATTGTAATCAAAGGAGTACCAGCTGAAACTGTTGCTCCGATAGTTACATCATCTTTTGATACTCGTCCATCAAAAGGAGCGCGGATGATTGTCTTATTTAATGAAGCATTTGCCAACTCCAAAGACGCTTTTGCAGAATCAAGCTGACCTTCTTGTGCAGTGAGTTGTTCTTTTGTTGCGCCTTCTTTAGTTAATGAGAGTTTATTTTCGGCAGTATCGTATGCAACCTTTGACGTATTCAGATTTGAAATCGCCAAATCAATATTGTTTCTTGTGAGCGACACACTAGCCTTCCATGCAGAAATCTGGACCTGTGAAATTTGTGAGGTGGGATAAAGAGCATTCACGGCAGAAGCCAATTCATTTAAATATCTACTAATAGTTGAGAGATTATTTGCGGCATCACTCTCGTATTTATCAAGATCACTGTTGTTATTGAGAGTACCAATTGATACAGACCAAGAATCAAGAACAGTTTCAATCCCAGCACGACTTGATTCGAGGTCGTTTTTTAATTGGGAATCAGTTTGAAAAACCAACTGAGGATTTATTGATTTTGGATTCGTAAACATTGAATCAGTTTGATTTTTTATTGCGTCGTCAGACTTCGCATAAGCATCACGAATTTTTTCAACAAGAGAAGACTGTGCGCCAACTGCTGTGTCTTCTGCAATAGACAAATCTTCAGCTCTTGCACCAGCATTCATCTCATCCAATTTTGCCTGCGCAATTTTTACGTTTGCTTCAGCCTGATGAACATTTGCTAACAAATCAGCATTTTCAAGAGAGACTAAAGTTTGTCCGACATGTACTTCATCACCAGTAGAGACATTATGAGCCGCAATTTTTCCTCCAAGTTGAAAAGCTAAATCAACACCTTCTGAGGCTTTTACTTGGCCCGTTAGAGATACAATATCTGTAATAGTTCCCTTTTTAACTATAACGGAAGAAGGGTTTACATTTTTTCTGCCAAGAGTTAAAAAAATTACCAAACTGGCGATCACAACGATCACACCTGCAACAGAATAGATAAAAGCCGGCTTTGTAATTATTTTTTTCATTATTTTTAATTTAAACTTATAAAACAGGTTATGCGACCAAATCTTTGTAGTGAATATTACAAGGATTTGGTCGCATAACACCATGGCTGTTTTTTCGGAATAGGAATGACCCGCCGGTCATTCAAAACACAACGCGTGTCCTCATACTCAGAAGCATTCCGACACCGCTCTCCGATAAAACACAACTAATGTTGTGTACTTTTTAGAATTATATCAATTTTCAGCAAAAAATACAACGAAAAAATATCCAAAAATATTCAATTAAATCGCAAAAACTAGACAAAAATGCAATTTTTATTCGTTATATGTAAAAATATATCTTTTTTGTTTTTTTTCTAATATAATATCTTCCTAAAACTTCGTTTAGTGCGGAGGGATTGAAGACACCCGTCAGGATGTTTTTTAATTTGGTTTTATTAGTTATTTATTAGTAGTTTAACAAAAAATATGGCAACAAAAAACAAAAAGTACGTCTATTCCTTTGAAGAAGGAAATAAAGACATGAAGGAAATTCTCGGAGGAAAAGGTGCAAACTTGGCAGAAATGAAAAGTTTGGGAATTAATGTTCCACCTGGTTTTACAATTACTACAGAATCATGCCGTCTTTACTATGAAGATGGAAAGAAAATTAATTCTGAAATAATTAAACAAACAGATAAATACTTAGCAGACTTGGAAAAAAAGATGGGAAAGAAACTTGGAGATTCAAACGATCCCCTTCTTGTTTCAGTTCGTTCAGGTGCCGCTGCTTCAATGCCTGGAATGATGGATACTATTTTGAACCTTGGTTTGAATGATAAATCAGTCGTCGGTCTTGCAGAAAAAACAGGCAACGCACGTTTTGCTTGGGATTCTTATAGAAGACTTATGCAAATGTTTGGAGATGTTGTTATGGAAGTTGAACATGATGATTTTGAACACATTCTTGAAACTACAAAAGAAACAAAAGGTGCAAAATTTGATACAGATCTTACAGCAGAAGATTTGATTGAAATTGTCACAAAATACAAAGCTAAAATCAAAGCTGTTAAAGGAGTTGATTTTCCTCAGGATCCAAAGAAACAAATGTACATGGCAATAAATGCCGTCTTTAATTCATGGAACAATCCAAGAGCTAATAAATACAGAGAACTAAACAACATTAAAGGTCTTATCGGAACAGCAGTGAATATTCAGGCGATGGTTTTCGGAAATCTTGGAGATGATTCAGGAACTGGTGTTTGCTTCACAAGAAATCCTTCAACAGGAGAAGCAAAATTCTATGGTGAATATTTGATGAATGCACAAGGTGAAGATGTTGTTGCTGGTATCAGAACTCCCCTCGCCGTCTCCGCACTTCAAAAACAAGCTCCAAAAATCTACAAAGAACTTGTTGATGTTTGTAATAAAGTTGAAAAACACTACAAAGATATGCAAGATATGGAATTTACAATTCAACAAGGCAGACTTTATATTTTGCAAGCAAGAAACGGTAAGAGAACTGCAGCAGCCGCAGTTAGAATTGCTGTTGAATTAGTAAAAGAAAAACTTATCACTATTGATCAAGCAATCCTCAGAGTTGATCCAAATCAACTTAACCAATTACTCCACAAACAGCTTGATCCAATCTCAAGAGATAAAGCGGAAGTTATCGCACAAGGTCTTCCAGCATCTCCAGGAGCAGCTATCGGAGAAGTTGTATTTACAGCAGAAGAAGCAGCCGAAAAAGCTCTAAAAGGAATTGATGTAATTTTGGTTAGAACAGAAACCTCACCAGAAGACATTACAGGAATGCACTCATCTAAAGGTATTCTTACAGCAAGAGGCGGTATGACAAGTCACGCTGCAGTTGTTGCAAGAGGTATGGGTAAATGTTGTGTTGCTGGATGTTCAGATTTACTTATCGATGAAAAAGCAAAAACTTTAACAATTAAGAGTAAAAATCTTGTTATCAAAGAAGGAGGTTTTATTTCTCTTGATGGTTCAACAGGAAAAGTCTACACTGGAAAACTCAACACTCAAGACCCAACTCTTTCAGGAAACTTTGGAACATTGATGTCTTGGGCAGATAAAACAAGAAAAATCGGAGTTAGAACAAATGCAGATACTCCACATGATGCAAAAGTTGCAAGAGGTTTCGGTGCAGAAGGTATCGGACTTTGCAGAACTGAACACATGTTCTTCGAAGGTGAAAGAATTAAGGCAATAAGAGAAATGATTCTTTCTTCAGATCTTGAAGCAAGAAAGAAAGCGTTAGCAAAACTTTATCCATATCAGAAAGGAGATTTTGCAGGACTATTCAGAGAAATGGCGGGACTTTCTGTCACAATCAGACTTCTCGATGCTCCACTTCATGAATTCTTACCAAAAGAAAAGAAGGATATTGAAGAACTTTCAAAAGAAATGAAAGTTGATATCAAAACACTTAATGCAAAGATAGAAGATTTGCATGAATTCAACCCGATGCTTGGACACAGAGGTTGCCGTCTCGCTATCACCTTCCCAGAAATTTACGATATGCAGGTTTTAGCTATCATTGATGCTGCGATTGAAGTTACAAAAGGAGTTGGTGGAAAGAAAGTTACTGGTGTTAAACCAGAAATCATGATTCCTATCGTTGCAACAGCAAAAGAATTCTCAATATTGAGAGCAAGAACTGTAGAAATTGTTGATAGAAGAATCAAAGAAGCTAAAGTAAAAATTGATTACAAAGTCGGAACTATGATTGAAGTTCCAAGAGCTGCTTTGGTTGCTGACAAGATTGTAGAAGCCGGTGCAGAATTCTTCTCATTCGGAACAAACGATCTTACACAAATGGGAATCGGACTTTCAAGAGATGATGCTGGTAAATTCTTAAAAGAATATGTTGCACAGGATATCTTCGCAAATGATCCTTTTGAAGTCTTGGATCAAGAAGGTGTTGGTGAACTCATCAGAATCGCTATCAAGAAAGGAAGAAGCGTTAAGAAAGATTTGAAAGTTGGTATTTGCGGAGAACACGGAGGAGAACCAAAGACAGTTGAATTCTGTCATAGAGAAGGTTTCTCATATGTTTCTTGCTCACCTTTCAGAGTTCCTATCGCAAGACTCGCAGCTGCGCAAGCGGTTGTTAGAGAAAAAATGAAGGGAAAGAAATAAAGTAATTTTACAAAAAACAAAAAAGGATTTTCGCTTCGCGAAAATCCTTTTTTTGTTTTTTTGATATCTACGCTATAGCGTAGATAATGTTTATACAATTATGCCATGGCGCAAATGCTTTTATTTATCAAGTTCACCATGGTGAACTTGATAAAAAATCACCCCAACACCTTTTTGAAAAACCCCGTACAACTTTTTAAGAAAAAATTACTGTGCATTATATATTACTATTGTCATAATATTGTTTATCAACATCTTATATCTCAGTGAAAGTTTAACGGGGTCTTGAAAAATATGGTCTCTGTGTTCCCTATTTTTCAAGAAAAAACCGCCTCACATGATTTCGAGAATCACATAAGGCGGCATCAGTCATCGAACATGGGTTGAATGCAATTTTATATTTTAACTTAGTTCTTTGACTGACGGACGCGACTGTATTAACCCAGTCCCAAGCTTGAGGATCAGGATTTAGATTCTCCTTTCCAAAAAGCCAGGCTAGTATCAAGTTTTTTTCATAATCACCCTTCGATAGTCTTCTAAACTGACCTCTCGTGTGGCTTTCCCTAGACCATAGGCTGCTTTGCAGCATAATCCACGCTGTTTAGGCGACTGGGCGATCATGAATCTGTACCAGCTTGTCAAAAAGAATAGTATCACTCGTTACAAAAAAGTCAACACGAGAAAAATCTGTCCTTTCGAGTAGTCTAATAAAACAGATTGTGTGTACTATCCTCGCAGCGAAGCTGACGAGGTATTAGTCACACAATACCATGGCTGTTTTTTCGGAATAGGAATAGTCCGCCGACTATTCAAAACACAGCGCGTGTCCTCAACCTCGCAGTTGAACTGACGAGGTATTCGGACATCGCTCTCCAATAAACGACTCGGACTCGAAAACTTTGTTTCCTGACTTTTTTAATATTGCAAAACTATTTAAAATTTCTTGTTTCCTCCGCCAAATCCTTCATTTCATCGGTAAGAACAACTTCAACTTTTACTTTTGAGTCAGATGCGCTTACAACACCGTCAATACCTTCAGTTTCGTTATTTATTTTTTCATCGAGTTTAACGTCCAAAAATTTCAATCCATCGCAAATTCGCTTTCTCATTTTAAATGATCTTTCGCCAACTGTTCCAGAAAAAACTATTTTATCGAGTCCGCCAAGTGCTACTGCAAATGCGCCAATCTGCTTTTGAATCTTGTATGCATAAATATCAAGTGCCATCTTTGAATCTGCATCTTTCTGTTTTTCTTCTAGATCAAGAAGATCTCTGACATCTGCACTTTTTCCTCCGGAAAGTCCGAGAAGTCCGCATTTTTTATTCAAATATTGTCTTAGCTTGATAGAGTCAAGTCTCATCGTCTCTGACATATAGATGATTGCGCCAGAATCGATATCACCAACTCTATTTGCCATTACCATCCCTTCAAGAGGAGTAAAACCCATTGAAGTATCAATACTTCTGCCATCTTTTATCGCAGTAACACTAACACCACCACCAATATGACAAACAATAACCTTGTCCGGTAAATTTTCTTTGGCTTTAATTTTATTTAAAATTGAACGAAGAGAAATCCCGTGATAACCATATCTGTATATTTCGTATTTTTTTGCATCCTCAAGAGGTATAGCGTATTTCCTTGCTTTTTCAGGCATATCAAAATGAAATGCACTGTCGGAAATTCCAATCATTTTTACATTCTTGCTAAAAAACTTTTTCAATCTGTCTATCTCTTGTATAGCTCCTTCCAAATGAAGAGGTGCTTTTTTCTCTGCTTCATGAAGCTTTTTCATATACTCCTTGTCTATAAGAGCATTCTTTTGAAAATAAATTCCCGGAGCGACAATTCTAACTCCAATTTGTGCAATTTCTTCCTGAGAAGCAAGAATACCTTTTTCTTTTAAGGTTTTAAAAAGATACACGAGAGATTTATCAAAATCTTTCGCCGATAGATCGCCTGTTTCTTTTTTATCCTTCGATCTAACTGTAAAACAAAAATTTTTATTACAAACTTCCAAATGAACAAAAGATATTTCTTTTCCATCTTCATAAACTGCGTATTTTTTTGATGCACTTCCCGGATTTACAATTAAATATTTCATATATAAGAAGTATTATATCATTGCTATTTTTTCTGTCATTTCCACAGTTTATTAAATATTATTAAATCAGAAGTTCACCATGGTGAACTTCACTACATCTTACACATCTACGCTATAGCGTAGATGTGTAAGATATATATTTTTTGAATAAGAAAACCCGAGAAGTATTACCTCCTCGGGTCTCAGGTTCTCCACCATGCCGTAGTGCTACGGCTTGGTGAACAGTGTTGGTCCCTTCACGGTCAGATCCGCAATTTTAAGAGGGCCCGGATCTTCATCGGCGAACATCTCACCAATGTTCTGAGGATAAGTGAGACTGCCACCAACCCTCACAGACAACAATTCAAAAGAATCATATACGTACGCAAAATAAAACGAGAGACAGCCCGCAATCCTGCACCTGGCCATCGTAAATCCGCCCTTGAAACCGCAGCTGTCCGCTGTGAAAGATTCGAAGGAGATGAATTTATTTCCATAAATTACAACCCTGTCGACAAAATCGACACCGGACAAATCAGGATTCTTTGGCTCAATCGCCAGATACTCCTGAAACTCAGCGTTGTTGGAATCAGGAAGATCCTCAGACTCAGGCTTAATCCCGTACTTCTCGATCAGAAAGTCCTTCATCGTCATGGTCTCTGCTCCGTTTTGTGATGTTTAGCCAAGCAACACGCTTTGGTCTAGAACTAGCGTTCTAAATATACAGTATCAAACATATTTGAATATGTCAATTAAAAAACCGCCGTTCACATTGCTGTTACTTGGCGGTTTGTGGTTCGTGCGAACCAACTTAAAACGGTTTTTCCAAAAAAACCTCCCCATGAAAAGGACACGGGTGACCGTCCATCACCATTTTGCCGAAGTGCAACATCAATTCACTGAAGGTAAACTGATACCAGCCAGCCCCACATCGATTCTCATCCCAAATATCACTTACTTTGAGCCTTTTCAAAGTATGTTCAGGAATACTCTTCGAGTAGTTCGAAAGGTATTCCTCACCACGTGCAGTGAGTTTGACCCAGACCTTATCTGCGAGTTGAATTTTTTTCATAGCACACCTAGACTCCTTATGATAACCCAGCTAGAAATTCCACCTTGGAACTCCATAAGTTGGGTCGACTTTTCTGATTACAATAATATCATTGTATATAATAAAAGTCAATAGGTTAAAATATGTCTATAAATAAGAGGTTTTTACTCTGTCATCCCGTTGTACCACAGGAGTACTTCCGATTTCTACACTCACTATCGTTCGTAAGAAATCTAGGTCGAGAACGGGATCCAGTTTTAGTCTTCCTGGATTCCGGTCTGCACCGGAATGACAAAGTAGATGGATTGCTTCGCTTCGCTCGCAAAGACAGAAAGGGCGGTTAGCGAAAGCGAACCGCCCTTTCTTATCTTATACTCATACTTTATATTTATACTAGAAATTCCAACGCCAGTTGAGAATTTCTTCCGGATCATCCCCCACTTTCAAAATATATTCTTTATGATCCTTTATTTTATTTCTGTATTCCAAAACTAATCTGTTTGCTTTCTCTTGTTCTACAACACCATTCTTTGCAACCTTCTCAATAGCCTCAATAAATAAATTATATCTATCTGTTTTATTTCTAATGTGCAAATCAAGTGGAGTCGTTGTCGAACCACTTTCCAAATATCCGTGTACAGAAATTCTACCGAGCTCATTTACAAATCTGAAAAGATTTTGCTCCAAGGTTTCTGGGTATCCGTGGAAATTGAAAATTACCGGCTTGTCTTTTGTAAAATACTTTTCGAAATCATCTTCAGAAAGTTTATTTTCATGGCCAATAGTATTTGGAGAAAGTTCAACAACATTTACGAAACGAGTTTTTACTTCAGGCACTTCTTTTTTCAAAAGATCAATCGCGGCCAAAGCTTCTTTTACCAAATATTGTCCGCAACCTCCAAAGACAATATCCGGATTTTCATCACTGGCAAAATCCCAAATCGTAATACCATCTTCAACTTCTCTTTTTGCTTGATCGGGTGTGAGCCAGACTGGTTCAACTGTTTTTTCCGAGACAATAACATTTATTTCATTTTTTGAAGACAAACATTTTTCTGCAATAAGAACAGATTCATTTGCGTCGGCTGGAAAATACACGTTAATAAAATCATGTTTTTTCAAAAGTATATCTGCAATAAATCCTGGGTTTTGATGTGAAAAACCATTATGTTCTTGTCTCCATCCGCTTGAAGAAATTATATAATTTAATGATGGAACATCTCCACGCCACTCAGTCTTTCTAGCAATTTTCAAAAACTTACTGTACTGATCCGCCATACTTGCGACAATCATTATAAATGATTCATATGATGCAAAAACCCCAAATCTTCCAGTCAAGGAATAACCCTGCGCAAGACCTTGAAGTGAATTTTCTGAAAGCATTTCGATGACTCTTCCATCACGAGACATATCAGCATCCCATTCTTCAATCTTTCCAGTAAATGCTCTTGTTGTTTCTGTAAAAATCGCCTGCAATCTGTTTGAATAAGTTTCGTCCGGAGAAAATAGTCTGAAATTTCTTTTATCTTTATTGAGTTTTACAACATCAGCAAAATATTCACCGATATTATTCATCGCTCCATAAGACATACTTCCTGTGCCGTCAATTTTCTTCAAAAACTTTTCTATTGCTGGTAAATTTAAATCTCTAGATGTATCTCCTTTTTTAATACCAAAAGCAACTTGATTGTCTCCCATTCTCAAACCTTCTTTTGGAATATTTTCTTCAATATCTTTTGTAAAACCACTCTGTGAATCAAAAAGTTCTTCAAACTTATAAGATCTCATCCATTTATCAAGTGCTTTGAGTTCTGTTTTATCTGTCTTCATTTCCTTTCCAACAACCTGGTGTGAAAGACAATTTCCCTCTATTTTTTCACCTTTTCCTTCAATTTTGAAACCTTTCAAATATTTAATACCTGTCCAACCTTTTGGAGTTTTCAAAACAATCATTGGGAATCTATAATAATCTTCTCTTGGTTTATCAGGATTCTCTCGAGCTTCTTTTTGAATCGCCTTTATTGATGCATAAGCCTCGTCCAAAGCTTTCACCATTTTTTCATAAACTTTGTCATTGTGACCTTCAACAATAATCGGCTCATATCCATAACCTTTAAACAAAGATTTCAAATCTGCGTTTTGCATTCTTCCAAAAATTGTTGGACCAGAAATTTTATAACCATTCAAATGAAGTATTGGAAGAACGACTCCATTTTTTGCAGGATCAATAAATTTATTTAAATGCCATGCTGTCGCTGAAGATGCAGTTTCATTTTCACCATCACCAACAAGACAAGTAACAATCAAATCTGGATTATCCAAAACTGCGCCGTATGAAGTAGAAAGAGAATATCCAAGTTCACCCCCTTCAAGGATTACACCAGGAGTTGCAGGACTTGAGTGACTAGGAAAACCATAAGGCCAGCTGAAATTTTTAGTTATATAAGCAATACCATTTTCATCTTTTGTTGCTTCTTTATAATATTTACCAAGAGTTCCTTCAAGAAAAACATTTGACTGAATTGCAGGAAAACCATGACCCGGACCAAGAACAAACATCATATTTGCTCCTGTTTTATTTATCAAATTATTTAAACATGCATAAGTAAAATTGATCCCAGGACAAGTACCCCAGTGTCCCAAGAGTCTAGTTTTGATATCATCAAAAGTTAGTTTGTTTTTTAGTAAAAAATTTTCTTGTAAATAGATTTGACCGACTGAAAGATAGTTCGTTGCACGAACATACTTTTTTATTTTCTCGATTTCATTGTTCATATGTGGGAAATTATATCATTTTTAGAAAAATAAAAATAGAAAAACCCCCAGTCGTAACTGGGGGCTCGCAAGTCAAAGAGAGGCTAGGTTCTTATTCTGTTTCAAGCCGTTTAAAACGGGAGAAACAATTACCCTTTTATGAGACCCGAGGGTCTACACCTGTTCTTTGTCTCGCTATTAATGAACTCATTCTGCATTCAAATAACTGAAACGGGCGGAAGAGGACCTTTAAGATGCTTGGCGAGCTCATTATCGTAAACGCAAGCATCAGATTTTTTGCCGATTTTTGCTTCGATTGAAGCGAAATACTCCTTAACGAGCTCCTTCATGATCTGCGAGTAAAGCTCGCAGAATTCAGAAACTGTAAGTGGCACGGATAGACCGGCAGTTTCATTGAACTCTTTCACTTCGCGACCGAGGTCGCGTAATGCCAAGTCTTTTTGAAACTGCAGTCCTTTCTTCCGCATCACTCCCTTTACGAAGGCACGGAGCAACTCATTCTCTCTCTTGATATCCATTTGGATACTCCTTTTTTTGTCAGAATCAGACGAAGTTTTTACACCTCTAAAATCTGACTCATACAATAAGATTATATACCTATTTTTATACTTTGTCAAACACCTTTCTTTTTTATAATAAATATGCTTTAATTACTCTCCAAACACGCGCTTCGGCGCTTTTTAGTTTTGTTAATTTTAATAATATGGAAATAAGAAATATCGCAATTATCGCTCACGTTGACCATGGCAAAACCACACTCACTGACTCAATCTTGAGACAAACAGGAATGGTTGAAGAAGGTGTCAGCATGGATTCAAATAAACTCGAACAAGAGCGTGGTATTACCATATATGCAAAAAACACTTCAATAAACTATAAAGGCACTAAAGTAAACATCGTTGATACTCCTGGACATGCTGACTTCGGTTCTGAAGTTGAACGTGTTCTCCGTTCTATAGATACAGTTCTTCTTGTTGTTGACGCACAAGAAGGTCCAATGCCACAAACAAGATTTGTTTTGAAGAAATCTCTTGAACTTGGTTTGAAACCAATCGTTGTTATAAATAAAATCGACAAATCCGCTGCAAACCCAGAAAGAGCTCACGAAGAAGTTCTTGAACTTTTTATGGAACTTGGTGCAAACAATGAACAACTCGACTTCCCTACTATTTATGCGATTGGAAGAAAAGGAGTTGCGATGAAAAATCCTACAGATGAACAAATAGATTTAACTCCTCTTTTAGATTTAATAATTGAAAAAGTTCCACCAGCATCAAATGATGAAAAATTAAATTCTCCATTTTCAGCTCAGATTTTCAACCTTGCTTATGATAATTTCTTGGGCAGACTTGGAGTTGCAAGAATTTACACTGGAAAAGTAAAAGATGGACAAACAATCCATGTCAAAGATGCAGACGGTGCCTCAAGACAAGCAAGAATTTCAAAACTTTTTACTTTCAATGGTATTAAAAGAGAGCCGGTTGAAGAAGCGCTCGCAGGAGATATTGTCATGATCGCCGGAATTTCTGATGCTTATATTGGAGAAACCCTTTGCGAAAATGTAGATCAAAAACCACTTCCATCTATTAAAATTGACGAGCCGACAATTTCTTTGAATTTCTTAGTTAATGATTCACCTTTTGCAGGACGTGAAGGAAAGTTCGTCACTGGTAGACAAATCCGTGAAAGACTTGAAAAAGAAATGGAAATCAACGTCGGTCTAAAAGTTGATTTTGATGCCGAACCAATAAACGTTTACGGCAGAGGTGAACTTCACATTGCTATTCTTATTGAAAACATGAGAAGAGAAGGTTTTGAACTTCAGGTTTCCCAGCCACACGCTATTATCAAAATGGTGAATGGAGTAAAAAGCGAACCTTATGAAGAAGTTACTATTGATATTCCGGAAGAATTCCAAGGAGTTGTCATAGAAAAACTCGGAAAAAGAAGAGGAATCATGAAAGATATGAAAGTCAAAGACAATCAGATCAGAATGATTTTTGAAATTCCAACAAGAGGACTTTTGGGATACAGAGGAATTTTCGTTATTGATACGAAAGGACTTGGAATTCTTTGCAGCCGTTTCCTCGGATTTATGCCTTATGCTGGAGAAATTCAGAAACAAGAATTCGGTTCAATGACATCAATGGTCACAGGAAAAACAATGGCATTCTCACTATGGAACTTGCAAGAAAGAGGTGTTCTTTACATTGACCCTGCAATTGAAATCTATGAAGGAATGGTCATTGGACATGTTTTGAATGGAGAAAATTTGGAAGTTAACCCAACCAAAAACAAAGCTCTCACAAACATGAGAACTTCTGGAAATGATGAAGCGCTTTATCTTATTCCACCACTAAGACTTGATATTGAAAAAGGTCTTGAAATTATGCAGGAAGACGAATATCTTGAAATTACTCCAAAAAATATTCGTTTGAGAAAAAAATTCTTGACTAAGAATGAAAGAGAGAAGTCAAAGAAAAAAGATATAGAATAAAATAAGTAGAAAGTATTTTCTGTCATCCCGTTGCAGAACGGTACCAGAATGACAGAAAAAGAAAAAGGCGGTTCGCTTCGGGAACCGCCTTTTTGAATCCAGCCTTTCGACCAAACTCAAACTGCTTATGCAATTACTTGAGTATAAACAAAAGCAAAACCCGTGCCTCTAGGCCATACATAACCTGAATCAGTGCGAACTGCGCTAAGCGAGGAACTCCTGGCAAATGCACTTATTTCCAAACGAGCTTCGTTAATAACAGAGTGTTTCAATGGTTCGTGCATTACCACTATGCCGCGAAGCCCCATAATATCTTCAATCTCCCCGCCTGTAAATGCATTACTAATTAAACATGAGACTTCAATATTAGGCTCTCCAAACATAAGTTCGTCGGCTCTTTCAATAATCATTGGTAATGTGCGCTTATCATCAGAAAATAAATTTCCTTTAATAACAGCAATATTATACAATGAGCCTCCCTTATTTGGTCTAAAATCTTCAGACCATAATAATTTTTCAGAACCATTTTCAAATTTAATTCTTCCATCTGACTCAAAATATTTAACCCAATTAATGCCCGACCTGCCGTTTGAGACAAGAGTGAAGTAAATAATATTATCTTTTTCAATCCAAGGAATTTTCTCCCACTTTCCTTCAATTGCTCGCTGAAGAAAAGTATTGAGTTTTCCTGGATCATATGGATATCCAGACTGTTGTCGCATCTGACGTTTGATTTCCGCCAACTTACCATCGAGGTCGATGTACTGATCGCCAGTGAGTTTGATACTCATGACAATTTTCCTTTTGTTTCGCCCGCCCTAAGACAGGCTATTTTGCTCGACTTACCGTTGTGGTAGTCATAGCCAAAAACATTCAATTTTTTAAAAGCTTTTGGCTATGACTACCAGCAAATAATCTTTCAAAGATCTAACTGATGATACATTATCATTCTCAGTATGTATGTCAAACAAAAAACCAACACTTTCGTGCTGGTTTTTTGTTAACTTATAAGAAGTATTATCTTCTTGGTCCGTTGCTTCTGAAAGGTCTGTTTTCCAAAGGTTTAGCTTCGTTAACAGTAAGCTTTCTTCCGTCCATTTCTACTCCATTCAATGAATCAATAGCCTTCATAGCTTCATCATCGTTTGGCATAGTGACGAAACCGAAGCCTCTTGATCTGCCAGTCATTTTATCAATCATAACTACTGCAGCTTCAACTGCACCAGCTTTTGAGAAAAAATCTGAAAGAGCAGCATCATTTGCAGAGTAAGGAAGATTTCCTACGTACAATTTCTTTGCCATTTTATTTTTCTTATCCATTCACACAGATGTGTGAGTTAGGATCAAATTTCTACTAAAGTCGCAGAAACGACCACCTCCCAACCGGCTAAGAAAAAACTTAAACCTACGAGATGTTTACTGCCCAAAGAGTATAGCATGCTTAAATGGAAAAAGCAACCCCAAGACTATTTTTATAATTTATATTCTCCAACTCTATTCCTCCTAATTTTCATCGCCAAAGCTGGAAAACCCAATAAATCCCCTATTCCTTGGGCCAAAACTCGCATATATGAACCACTAGAGCATACAACCTTAATTGTTATCGTCGGCAACATTTGATCCTCAAATTGAGGCAAATTATTCTCCCAGGAAATTATCGACAAATTCTGTCTGAAATCTCCTTTAACACTATTAATTGAATTATATGCAAAATCATTTAAAAACTTTTTTGAAATCATTCCAAGAGAAACAACCTCGATACTCTTCAAATCAATTTCTTTTTCTGGCAATTCTTTATCTTCAAGCTTTCCTTCTTTCGCCAATTCAAAAAGTGGTTTACCTTTTATTGTCTTTGAAGAAAATCTTGGATATTTTTGAATTTGTTTCCCTTCCAAAACTTTTATTTTTTCTTCAATATCTTTTTTGGTTAATCTAGAAAAAGCATCCAGAGCACCAGACTTTTTTTCTTCTATAAGACCCATAACGTCCCCACTATCAGTTGAAAAACCTAAAAGAATTTCCACGACATATTCTTTATCAAGAGCTAAATATTTTTGCTTATTTTTGCATTCATCTCCAAACAAAACCAAAAGCACACCTTCAGCAAGAGGATCGAGCCTGCCTGCATAGGTCATTTTTTCATCTTCATATTCTGGATTTTCAATTTTGAATCTTTTCAAACATTCAAGAGGTGTATCTCCTCTTTTTTTGTTCAATATTAGTACATTTGAATTATTCATTGATTAAATTTTCTAATTCTTTTGAAACGTCAACAAAACCATTCCCTAAATTTTCCTTTCTAGATATTCCATGCAAAACAGAACCCATAAGTAAAGCAATGGTTTTTTCTATTTCAATCGGAGTTGCTTCATATTTATTTCCTTTAAAAGTTATAGGAAAACTATTGTTTACAAAAATGAAATTCTTATATTTAACATCGCCATGGATAAAGTTATTTTTTCTAAAATTAGAAACGGGAAATTCTCTATCAGACGAAGAAGCACTTATAAAGTGATAAATATGATCATTATTAAGCATGGTTAAGTCCGATTCAGACAATAATTGAGTGCCTGTTGCGCCAATCACAATATCTGGCTTATTATTTTCTAAATATAAAAGTAGTTTTTTTCTTTCTATTTCAATATCAAATCCATCCACGTTAAATTTTTCTTCACTAAATATTTGATAAATTGAATTACCAATAGGACCTAAACCAACAATTAAAATACTTGGTGACTCAAGTTTATTATCCAATGTATAATTTTTTACTCTTTCAAAGACTATACGACCAATAATAGGACTTTCCTGAGTTAGTTTTGTCTCTGAACGTGCAACATTAAATATAGGAAATTTTATTTTATAGTTTTCTAATTTTCTAAAACCAGAAGATGTCTGTTCAACTGCGAAAAATATATTTTTATCTTTCAAAGCATCAATCAAATAACCTCCATCATCTAAAATAATATTAATATTATTATCAGAGACTTCAGAAGCTAACTTTTCACAGTTAACTTTATGTTCCGAATCAAATGAACCTCCATAAAATTCTGGTTGAATCACTTGTATACCAATTTCTCTCAAATCATTAATAATTTCTGTATTTGAAGAATATATCTTACCCAATGCAAAAATATTTTTAGGATTTAAACCAAATTTTATAAACATCTTATACATTTCATATTGTGGAGCTAAAAGATGTTGACAAGAATATATACAAAAATTAGACAAATCAATTTTATCGTCCTTATAATGTTTAAAGACTTTATTAAGTAATGGGTATTCGTAATTCATAGATTTAATATTATCATATAAATAGTTCCTTGTTTTGGTATCATAATTTGATAGAATACTATCATAATTTAATTATAAAAAAATGTCTGAAAAAACAAATAAAATCAAAGTAAGTACAGAACCGTATAAAGGAGTCAGAGATTTCTACCCTGCTGATATGGCTATTCAAAATTATATTTTCAGTACAATGAGAAAAACTGTCGAGAGTTTTGGTTATAGCGAATACGGCGCATCTGTTCTTGAACCAGCAGATTTGTATAAAGCAAAATCTGGTGAAGAAATTGTAAATGAACAAACTTATACTTTTACAGATCGTGGAGAAAGAGAAGTTTCTTTGAGACCAGAAATGACGCCAACCGTTGCAAGAATGATCGCCGCAAAACTAAAAGAATTTTCTTTCCCATTAAGATGGTATTCAATTCCCAACCTTTTCAGATATGAAAAACCCCAAAGAGGAAGAGTTCGCGAACACTGGCAGCTCAATGTAGATATTTTTGGAGTTAAAGATCTAAACGCAGATGTTGAAGTTATTTCTATTGCAGCAAAAATGATGCAAAACTTTGGCATAAAAGATTCTGATTTTGAAATTAAAATAAACAATAGAAAAATAGTTGATTATGTCTTGAAAGATCTTTTTGCTTTAGATGAAGAAGCCGGACAGAAAGTTGCAAAAGCGATTGATAGAAAAGGTAAAATGCCGAAAGAAGATTTTGAAATGATTATTCAAGAGCTTATTCCAGAAAGAAGTTCTGAGTTTATCGAACTTTTAAATACAAAAAATTTTGTTGAGTTTGTTTCTAAACTTCCAGAAACAGCGAAAGAAAAAGAAGGAATTATTGAAGTTAAGGAACTCATTGAAAAATTAGAAAAGCTTGGTATTACAAATACTGTTTTTGCACAAGATTTAATGCGTGGTTTTGATTATTATACTGGAATAATCTTTGAAGTATTTGATAAAAATCCTGAAAATAAAAGGGCTGTTTTAGGCGGCGGAAGATACGACGAGCTCTTAGCTATATTTGATAAAGAAGTCGTCCCAGCGGTCGGTTTTGGCGTCGGAGACGTGGTTATAAAGGATATGTTAGAAACTTATGGACTTATTCCAAATATAAAGTCAGCTTCAGATTTACATATCTGTGTAATGGATAAAAATTCAATCGGTTATGCACAAGACTTGGCACAAAAAACAAGAGATGCTGGAATCAAAACTACAGTAGATTATTCTGCTAAAAGAGTTGGTGATCAAATAAAATATGCTGATAAAAATAAAATCCCATATATCACTTGTATTGGAAGTCAGGAAGTCGAATCGGGTAATTTTAATGTAAAAAGATTATTAGATGGCGTAGAAAAACTTTTTTCTGATAGAAGCGAAGAAATTGAAAATCTTGGAAGTTATATAAAAACTGGTTTTACAAAGATTGAACAAAAATTAAATAATAACTAATTATGAAGAAGATTGTATTCGATTGCGAAACAAGCAATATTTTTACTGATGTCGGTTCAAATGATGCAAAAGATTTAGATCTTTCGGTTGTTTGTATTTATGATTATGAAACGGACAAATATTCTAGCTTCACAAAAGAAACATTGAATGAACTTTGGCCTATTTTTGAAAAAGCAGATTTGCTTATCGGTTACAACAGCGATCACTTTGATATACCACTTTTAGGCAAATATTATTCTGGGAATTTAGAAAAAATTAAAAGTCTAGACTTATTGAAAGAAATTAGGAGTTCGCTTGGACGAAGAGTGAAGCTTGATGATGTTGCAGAAGCAACTCTTGGAAAAAATAAAAGTGGTCATGGACTAGAAGCTGTCGTCTGGTGGAAAAATGGTGAGAAACAAAAAGTTATAGACTATTGTACTCTCGATGTAAGAATTACAAAAGAAGTTTATGAATATGCTCTCAAAAATGGAAGTCTAAAATACAAAGATTTCAAAGATACAAAAGAAATTAAACTTGATACTTCAAAGTGGAATGACAAAGGTGAAAAGACAATGACTCACACTTTGTTTGGCTAATCTTGAGTCTTGAGGACGGTCCTCAAGATTTTTAGTAAGACAAATACTTTTCTTTATTTAATAAATGCTCAGCGTAAGTTGCAGCATAATGCATATTGCCTTGGTTATCCGTCAAAAAGTATAAATAATTAGTCTTCGTAGGCGTTATAGCAGCTTCTATAGATGCAAGACCCGGGTTTGATATTGGTGTCGGTGGAAATCCTCTGTAAACGTAAGTATTATATGGAGAGTTGATTTGCAAGTCGGTGGTAGAAATTTCCTTTGAAGTTTTTCCGTTTATATACTTTATTGATGAATCAACTTGAAGTGCCATTTTTATTGAAATTCTTTTCCACAAAATCCCGGCAACTATGCTTCTTGATTCTGGAGTTCTTGCCTCAAGTTCAAGAATTGATGCCATTTTAATTACGTCTGTTAGTGTTTTACCTTGGCCGGACTGGCCTTTAACGGGCAGGCCAAAAGCTTTAATTTCTTTCTCAAGAATTTTTATTTTCTCATTAAAATTATCATTCATCATTTTGATAATCTGGTCTTCTGTCATATCCGCAGTAACGTAATATGTGTCTGGGAAAAGATAACCTTCAAGCTTTATCGCAGAAGAAATAAATTTATTTTTATTAAATGACGGTATTTTTGATGAAAAAATATCGGCTATTTCCCTGTTATTCAAACCCTCCGGAATCAAAACTTTTATTGGCACATTTTCCAATTGTCCTTGTGAAATTCTCCAAGCTACAGTGATAAGATTTTCTTTATTGTTAAAAAAATAATCTCCAGAAATAATTTTGCTTTTTCCCAGAGAGAAAGTATAGACGAATGCCTTAAACCAAAATTGAGACCTAATTATTTTATTTGACGAAAGATCGGCAGATACGGAAGAAAGTGTTTCTCCAGATTTTAAATCATAAATAAGCCCTGCTGGAAAAGCTTTTGGAGCAGACAAAAAAGCCAAGTAAAACAAAAATAAAATTACTATTACAAGAAAAGTCAGTGTATAAGGAACAAACTTCTTTTTAAGCGGATTCTCAAAAAAAGACTCATCTCTAAAGGGATTTTCAAACATTTATAGTGGCAGATTAGATGGAGCTTCAGATTTCTTTGAAGCAACCCTCTTAAGTGTAGGGGTTTGAGAAACCATACCGCTTGGAAAATGGAAAATTGTCGCAAGTTCTTCGGTAGTAAGCACGAATGGTTTGCATTCATAATTTTTATAAGGATATTCAAAGAATGATCTGAGCTTGTAAGCATGGAACATATCTTTTTTTAAATCATATATTTCTTTATTCATATATTTATTCAAAAAAGGAAGGACTCTTGCAAAATCGTGATAAGTATCGCTAACATCGGTTGTTTTTGCTGGCCTAAATCCATTTAAACTGTTTGAGCCATATTGTCTCATACTACCAATAATCCCCCCAATATTTGATGGATTAAATGAAGATGATTCAGCAAAATATATACTTCTTATCATACAATCAAAAGGTATTTTTGTTCCACTTCTTTCAAGAGCAGCAATGACTTCATTCTGACCTTTTGTTGGGTTTGGAAATTTAAACTTAGATTCATCATCACCAGAATCTTGCATAGTTGATTCTCTGACTTTTTTTACTTCTACTTTTATTTCTTCTTTCAAATCTTTTCCTTCTCTAAATTTGCCATGCTTCCAACCTTCTTTTTCGTGCTTTCTTACCAGAATTTGAATCCAGGCATTTTCTCCAGCTTTTAATGAACCTAAAAATTCCAAAACCGCTGTCATTGGATCAATTTTGTATTCATCTTTCTGATCTTTATCGAGGCCATAGTCAATATATGTTTTTATTGGAAACGGATCTGGTTTGGTGAGAGTATACTGAAGTGCGTACATTGAATATTTATTTAAATCAAAGGAAAAATCTTTTGTATAATCATCTTTAACTTCATAGACTTCAATATTTGGATACTGCGCATAAAGCTGTGATTCAATAATAGTTTTAAATTTAACTTGACTGCACCAAATATAAAAATGGACTTCGCCACCCTTAGAAACTAATTCGCAAGAAAACCACGGTCTCGTCCTTCCATCAAGAAATGCCTCAGCATAACCACCGGCGCCACCTTGAGACATATATGAAAAGAAAATTTCCATCGCTGCGGGCGATTTTGTAATTTCTTTTGGTAATTTAATTTCGAGTAAGCATTTCTTCTGCTTTTCAATATATCTCATTTGAATATATCGAAAACGAATCACCCAAAATGCATATAAAAGAAGAAACGGCATTACCACTGGTAAAACCACAACAAGAACTTTATAGACATCGGGAAACAAACCAGTAGTTATAGAATTTAAAAAAATTTGCAACATTTACAATGACAATTATATCAATCAAAAATGGAAAAGAAAAGGGCGGGTTGCGCTCGACCAAATTTTCTTGAGTGAAAAGATTAGAAAATGGAAGTACCCTTGTGGTGCGCCAAAGCCGCCCCCTTTCTCTTTCTGCCGATAGTGAGCGAAGCTGAACATTTTGAAAGCCTTACGGAGCGAAATTTTCAACAGAAAATTTCGCGAGTAGAGAAAAAGCACCGCGACGGCGGTGCTTTTATCGTGCTTTCAAAATATTCTGCAAGCGAACCTTTATTTAACTACCTCGTACTTTCCATCTTTATTCTTTTTGAAATATTTTTTGTTCTGAAGATTTATAACGATAGTATTTTCTTTAACGTATCTTTCTTTCATGACCTTATCAACAACTTCTTTCTTTGTCATCGGACCATTCTTTTCTATAAGTTTCTTTATAACATCTTTTACAACTCCGCTCATATAACCCCATTCTGAAAGCGCGTAAAGTCCTCTTCCGACGAGAACAAATCTTGGGTCTTTAATAAGTTCATTATGTGTTGTTGCAACGTGTGCTTTTTTATTGAAAACTGTAGTGATAGCTTTTGCAACTTCTCTGAAGTGTATAGGTGATCCATGCTTTCTGATTATAAGGTAAGCATAATCTCTCATACCTTTTGTACTTACATTTGAAGACTCTGTTTTACCCCATTCTCCCAAAGGATTCTTTCCAACTTTCTTTGAAATTGAAAGCCATCTCTTTGCGATTTCTTCTGTTCTATACTGTTCAGAAACTCCTTCAACATATCCAAGGAAAGATTTGATCATTTCTTGTTCTGAAATAAGTTCATTGTCTTTCAATGATTCGTAAAGCTTCTTGAGCGATGCGTGAATTTTTGTTGAAAGTTCTTCATCAATAAACCATCTGTGTTTAAAATCATCGTCCTCTTTAATTTTGCTAAAAGGATGACCAACAACAAGCAAGAAGTTTATACTGCTCTGAGTGCTTTTATCTTTTGAAACATGATCAAGTAAATCTTGTTCCACAACAATACCACCAAGTTCTCTTATGATCTTTTCTATTTCGTCGAAAGTAGGTTTTTCTTCAGTATAGTTTTTAGATTTTCTTATGACATTAAGCGCGTGATCTTCAATCTGTCTGACTCTTTCTCTGGTAATACCATAGCTTTTACCAATGGCATCAAGTGTCATTGATTCAGTATTTTTACCGAGTCCGAATCTTTTTGTTATTACATCCCTAGATCTTTCTGGGAGTGCAAGAATCAACTTTTTAACTGATTGTTTTGGCTTAAAACCTAATGTTATTGTCATATTTAATAATTATTAAACTAATACTTTAATGTCTTAAATAGGATACTATCACCTATTAAAAACATTGTCAATGGGTGGGTTGACCCGGTAGTGAATTTTGTTGTTGTGTCGAAAAAATGTTGATATTAAAGAGTCTAAAAAAATTTGACACGCTTCAAATATCCGAAAAAATATTTAATTAATAACACAAAATATTTTTGACAACAAAATCTACTACTAGGTTGACTTCTATATTACGAAGCTGAATATTTTATTTTTAACAAAGATTCTTTTGATTATTTTCTTATCTGCAAGCCATTTGACAACCTCAGGATTTGCCATAACAATCTTCTCGACAACCTCTTCCGAAGAATCGTTTGGGGCTTCAACTGTTGCTCTATGTTTTCCATTTATTTGAACAGCGATTTTTACTTTTGATGATTTAAGCTTTGCTTCATCATATTTTGGCCATGCTTCAAAAACAAGACTTTTTTTGTTACCAAAAATTGACCAAATTTCTTCACACATGTGAGGAGCAAAAGGAGAAAGAATTTTTATAAAACTCAAATAAGTTTCTCTGCTAATTTTTTCCTGTCCTTCCAAAGAATTAACAAGAATCATCATTGACGATACAGCAGTATTTGCACTGAAAGATTCAATATCCTCCCCAACTTTCTTTATGGTTTTGTGAAGTAAAGATTGAATTTCTTCTGAATCAACAAAATTTTTATCCGATTTTTCCTGCAGCTTCCAAGCTTTTTCTAAAAATCTTCTTGAACCAACCATACTATCTGTGCTCCATGCGATTTCTTGATCAAACGGTCCCATAAATGATTCGTAAAGTCTTAGCGTATCTGCTCCAACATTTTTTACAACATCATCAGGATTTATAACATTTCCCCATCTCTTGCTCATTTTTCTGTTATCAGAACCGAGAATCATTCCGAGATTTTTGTAAGTTTTAAAAGGTTCGTCTTCAACGATCAATCCGTAATCAAACAAAAACTTATTCCAAAATCTTGAATACAAAAGATGTCCTGTTGCATGCTCTGCTCCCCCGATATACATATCAACTTGTCTCCAGTATTTATTTTCTTTTTCCCCAACAAAATTCTTATCGTTTTTTGGATCCATGTATCTCAAGAAATACCATGATGAACCCGCCCAGCCAGGCATTGTGTTTGTCTCATAACCTTTTTTAACCCAATCTTTTACACCAGCAAGCGGTGACTCTCCAGTACCAATCGGTTCATATGATTTTACGTTCGGTAATTTTAGCGGAAGCTTATTAAGCTTAACTGGGACAATAACAGTAACGAGATCAATGTCCCAAGCAATCAATCCATTCGTTTTTATTTTGTTTAAATATTCTTCACCAAAAACTGAATAAGCTTTTTCAAGATCAGTCAAAGATGATACCTTTTTAATTCCAAGCTTTGATAAGGCCAATTTGTCATTAAACAATTCTTTCAAAGATTTATATATTTTTACACCTTTAACTCTAAATAACTTTTCTTCTTTAATTTTTTTTGTTTTTTTATCTCTGAATGTACAATGTAGAATATCTCCAACTCTTACATCACCAAAATACCTATCTTTTTCTTCTGGATTTAATGCCCTAGTTTCTATTTTCTTGATTCCATCTTTCATTGCCTCCCAATACTCCTTATAATAAAAATTCAGTGTAATTTTTGCATTATTATCTCCACTAAAATCAAAATCACTTGAATGAATAAGCGGTATCGGCTCGCCCCAATATCTTTGTCGTGCAAAGACAGCATCTCTCATCTTGTATTTTGTAACTACTTTTCCTCCGGCAAATTCTGTCATTTCCTTAAAAATTTCAGTATTTTTTCTTCCATCAAATTGACCGGAATTTACCATTTCACCAGATTCAGTATAAGCAGCTTTAGATATATCACCTCCAGATATCACTTCAATTATCGGAAGATTGAATTTCTTTGCAAATGCATAATCTCTATCATCATGCGCCGGAACTGCCATAACAGCGCCAGTACCATAGTGTCCCAAAACATAGTCAGAAATAAATACAGGAATAATTTCTTTTGTAATCGGATGTTTAACTATAATACCTTTTAATTCGACTCCTGTTTTTTCTTTTCCTTCAGAAGTTCTTTCGATTTCAGACTTACTCTTCGCAAGTTTTATATAATTTTCAACTTCAGACCAATTCTGAATCTGAGATTTTAATTTCTCCACCAATTTATTTTCTGGAGCTAAGACAACATATGTAACACCAAAAAGCGTGTCTGGTCGCGTAGTAAAGACAAAGATTTTTTCATCAGAATTTTTAATATTAAACCAGAGTTCAGAACCCTCTGATCTTCCAATCCAATTTTTTTGCAATTCTTTTATATGTGGAGACCAGTTGAGACCATCGAGTCCTGAGATAAGTCTGTCTGCATATGCGGTAATCCTCAAAAACCACTGTCTCAAAGTTTTCTTTTCGACTGGATAATTGCCACGCTCTGATACTGGCTTTCCATCCGCTCCAGTTGTAATTTCATCATTTGCAAGAACGGTTCCAAGCTCTGGACACCAGTTTACTTCGCTAAAACCTTCATACGCCAACCTATATTTCATTAGGACATCATGCTTTTCCAAAACGTTCATGACATTCCATTTTTTTTCATCAAAAATCAAAACATCGGCACTACAAGCTGCGTTTATATTTTTGTTTCCTTCTTTTTCAAAAATTTTAATAAGGCTTTCAATCGGCTCGGCTTTTGATTTTTCTTTGTTGTACCAAGATTCATAGAGTTTCAAAAATATCCACTGAGTCCATTTGTAATATTTTGGATCAGTAGTATTTACCTGTCTGTCCCAATCATAAGAAAAACCGATTTTATCAAGCTGTTTTCTAAATGTTTTTATATTTTCTTCAACCGCTTTTTGAGGGTGAATTTTATTTTGTATGGCAAACTGCTCCGCAGGCAAACCAAAAGCATCATATCCCATTGGATGAAGAACATTAAATCCTTTCATTTTCATCAAACGTGCATAGACATCGGAAGCAATATAACCTCGAGGATGTCCAACATGAAGACCATAACCGGACGGATATGGAAACATATCAAGCACATAGCATTTTGGTTTTTTTGCGTCCTCTTTTGTCTTGTAGATTTTTTTCTGTGACCAATATTTCTGCCACTTTGGTTCGATTTTTAAATGATTATAATTTTCCATAATACTAATTTACGAATGGTACAAACACAACTAATTACAACGAATAATATATAGATAATACAACATAATAATACTATCCCCAATACTTGACAAATTTTTTATATAATGATAACATTTTCATCAGAGGCATAGTACGGCCTCGCAAAAAATCACAACCACGCACCGCTCCGGCGACTGCGTGGTTTTTTCTTTTTTGTCATTGCGAGAAGGTCTGCCGACGTGGCAATCCAGGGATGGTTTGCTTCGCATTCGCTCGCAAAGTCAAAAGAGTCGGGTTTTCG
>Ga0265327_10000827_pt1 | contig 46609 bp, 41 predicted proteins | sample 41621metaG_FD_202089 | JGI IMG/M metagenome (GOLD analysis project Ga0265327, IMG submission 202089) | Rhizosphere microbial communities from Carex aquatilis grown in University of Washington, Seatle, WA, United States - 4-16-21 metaG | ecosystem: Host-associated > Plants > Roots > Rhizosphere... | reverse complement strand
TATCGGACAGTATTTTATTTTGCTGGGCAGAGTATTTCAGCGACCTGAAAGATATTCTTTGTACTTTAAACAGTTTGTAAACGAAATCGAAAAACTTGGCGTCAGTTCAATTGGCATTACTTTTATTATTTCGATATTTACCGGAATTGTTATAACAATGCAAACAGCATATAATGTTTTAACTAATCCGATGGTTCCGTCGTTTATAGCCGGTTTGACTGTGCGCGATATGTTGATGCTTGAGTTTTCGAATTCGGTTTTGGGTTTGATATTGGCAGGCAAAGTCGGTTCGAATATTGCGTCGGAATTAGGAACCATGCGTGTTACCGAACAAATCGATGCAATGGAAATAATGGGCGTTAATTCTGCCAGCTATTTAATTATGCCAAAAATTTTAGCTGCTATGTTTTTCAATCCTTTTCTGAATATTCTTAGTATTGGAATCGGAATTTTTGGCGGTTATTTAATTTCGTTTACCACAAAAATTTTAACCCCCGATACTTTTGTAACCGGTTTGTATTATCATTTTGAGCCTTACTATATAATTTACTCATTAATAAAGACTGTCGTTTTTGCATTTATTATAACTTCGGTTTCGGCGTACAACGGATATTATGTCAGCGGAGGTGCGCTCGAGGTCGGCAGGGCAAGCACTCGCGCAGTTGTTTACAGCAGTATTCTTTTGTTACTTGCCAACGTGATATTAACACAATTTTTATTGTCATGATAGAATTGCGAAATATATTCAAAGGTTTCGGTGACCGACAGATAATAAAAAATGTGTCGATTAAGTTCGATTCGGGTAAAACCAATTTGATTATTGGCAAAAGTGGTTCTGGCAAAACGGTTTTGCTCAAAGCGATTGTTGGTTTGCACGACGTTGACTTAGGCGAAATAATTTATGACGACGAAGATTTTATTCACATGTCCGAAAAGCAAAAAAAAGAACTGCGCAAACAAATCGGCATGTTGTTTCAGGGTGGTGCGCTTTTCGATTCGTTGACTGTCGAAGAAAATATTATGTTTCCGCTCGACATGTTTAGCGAACTTAACAAAAGCGAAAAAAAAGAACGTGTGGACTTTTGTCTGAACAAAGTTAATCTGCCGACAGCGCATAAATTGTATCCGGCAGAAATAAGCGGTGGTATGAAAAAACGCGTCGCCATTGCACGCGCAATTGTTTTAAACCCGAAATATTTATTTTGTGACGAACCAAACTCCGGTCTCGACCCCAGCACATCAATTGTTATTGACAAATTGATTCACGAAATTACACACGAGTTTGGAATGACAACCGTCATTATAACCCACGACATGAATTCTGTTATGGAAATTGGCGATAAAGTTACTTTTATAAATCAGGGAGAAAAATGGTGGGAAGGCACGAAAGACGATATTTTACATACCGACAATCCAGAGCTGAATGCCTTTGTTTTCCCATCGGAGATGATGAAAAAAATTAAAGCAACGGAGAAATAATTTATTGCGTTTGTATTGGAATTGTAAACCTGAAAATACTTCCGTCGCCAAAAACACTTTCTACCCAAATTTTACCACCCAGTAAACGAACCAAACCTTTTGCAATTGCCAGTCCTATACCCGTTCCACCGGCACTTGGTTGCAAAATGGATGTTTCGTTTCCGAATTTATTAAATATCGTATTGAGTCTTTCTGTTTCAATTCCTAATCCGGTGTCTTTCACATAAAAAGTATAAAAATCGTTTTCTTTTTTTTCAATACCAAACTCAATACTTCCTTGAAGCGTAAATTTAATTGCATTTTCTATTAAGACTTTTAAAATTTTAGTAAAAGCTTCGAAATCTGTCAAAAAAATTTCATTTTCAAAACCGTTATAATTTGTCGTCAGAATAATTGTTGCCTTATTTTTTTTCTTTAATAAATTGAAATCGTAAACCATTTGTTCGAAAGTATTTTGAATACTAAAAACTGTTGGTGTTATTTTTATCGAATCCAATTCGATTTGCGATAATTCCATAATATTATTCACTGTCGCCAAAAAACGGTCAGCTGATTGATTTATTTGGTTGTAAAACCTGCTTTCTTCAGCGTTAAATTTCGAAGATTCTTTGACCAACGATAAAAATCCAAGAAAGCCATTGAGTGGCGTTCTGATTTCGTGATGGATATTTAATAAAAATTGAACTTTGAGTTTTTCGTGTTCTTCAGCTTTTAACTTTGCTTTAAGATATTCTTTTTCAATTGCGTTTCGTTTGCTTATTTCGTTGTTAATAAGCGTCCATAAAAGAAATCCGGTAAACAAAACATAAAACCATCCTTTGTAAGTACTTACCTGGTTAAGCAATGTCAAATCTTTGAACAAGTAAAAAGCTAACTTGTCGGAAAATAAAATCCATAATCCACCAATTAATATATACAAACCGGTTACTTTAATTGCAAAATTCCGAGTTTTTTTCATCACTCACGTTCAATCATTAAATATGTAAATATACGCAAAAAATTAAATATAACAATTATTCATTGCCGTTAATGACTATAACAATTTCGCCCTTAATGGTTTTCGATTTAAAATGTTCCAGCACTTCGGTAGCTGTGCCTCGAAAGTTTTCTTCGAACATTTTAGTCAATTCGCGCGAAACAGAAACACGACGTTCTGCACCGCAATATTCAATTATTTCTTCGAGCGCTTTTAGCAGACGGTAGGGCGACTCGTAAAGCACAATGGTTCTTGATTCTTCAGCCAATTCTTTCCATCGTTTCTGACGACCTTTTTTTTGCGGCAAAAATCCTTCGAAAACAAAACGATCGTTTGGAAAACCGGAATTTACGAGCGCCGGAACAAATGCTGTTGCACCTGGCAGACATTCAACTTCGACGCCATTTTCTAAGCAAGTCCGAACCAGCAAAAACCCCGGATCGGAAATTGCCGGCGTTCCGGCGTCCGAAACCAAAGCCATTATTTCACCGGCTTTGATGCGCTCGGCAATGTATTGCACGTTCCTATGTTCATTAAATTTGTGATGCGAAAAAACTTTTTGATCGATGTTGTAATGTTTAAGCAAAAATTGTGTGGTACGCGTATCTTCGGCAAGTATTACACTTACTTCTTTCAAAATCCGCAAGGCGCGTAAAGTAATATCTTCGAGATTGCCAATTGGCGTGGGGACAATATAAAGTTTTGACATAATTTTTTTTTGCAAAGATATGAATTTGAAAAAGAATTAAAGCTTTTTCACAAAATCCAACATCAAATTTATAAATTGATTGTAAACCGGCAATGGTAAACTTTCGGCGCGGTCGTAAATATTGTGATACTCAACATACGCACCAAGCGTATAAATAAAAAAACAAGGAACGCCTTGTTGGTAAAAATAATAATGGTCGCTGTTGCGCGCGGCACCGCGAATTTCAATTTTTTTCAGCTGTTTTTTTTCGTTGTTTATTTGCGTCAACAAATCGAATTTGTCTTTGAAAATTGTTCCGTTGACAACTTTAATTCCTTGTTCGCCGCTGCCCAGCAAATCTAAATTGATAAGAAATTTCATTTTCTTCAATGACAACAACGGATGTGCAACAAAATGTTCTGATCCCAACAATCCGGCTTCTTCGCCACTAAAAAATATAAATGCAAACGAATATTTACTGTTCAGTTTTTTACATTCGTTTATTAAATCGAGAACCGTTGCGACGCCGCTTGCGTTGTCGTGTGCACCCGGAAAATAAGTTTGGCGTCCCATGTTTCCGAGATGATCGTAATGTGCAGTAAAAACAATGCAGGTGTCGGTTTTGCCGGATAACAGCGCAATTATATTTTCTGTTTCATAATTTTTAATAAACTTGTTTTTGACTTTCAGTTCTACATACAAAGATTTTCGGTTGATTGAGTTACGTTTTATTTGAATGAATGGAAATGTAGCAACCGAACAACTAACTGTATAAACCAATTTTTTATCGGTAATTTCAATAATTCCGGCGGCACCAAAAAAATTACTTTCGAAAGCTGTGGCAAGCGTCATCTTTAATTGTTTATCTTTTATTCCGACAGTGTCGATTACCATAAATTTGTCCGACAAATAATATGGTTGCAATTTGTTCAACTGATTAACTGACGACGAATCAATCCAGATTAATTCGTACTTTCCTTTGCACGACGGCGATTTCGGGTCAACCAGATAATCTTCTCCTGCCAGTAATTCTTTTCCGTCAATTTTGATTTTCATTTTTGATGGAAACGTATTTACATCAAAATTAAAATTCTGAATTGTTATGTTGACGTCTTTTTTCTTTAACTCCTGTTCTATAAATTTCGCTGCTTTTTTGACGCCGTTATGCGTGTAACCTCGTCCGGCAAAAGATGGCGACGCTAATTTTGCGATTACTTGTTTTGCATAATCAATGTTTTGCGAAAACGTGAATGTCGCACAAAAGCACAAGTTTATTAAAGTTATTAAAATTGATTTCATATAAACCGATTTGAAATAATGTTAGTTAAATGGTTAACAAAAATTAATCAACAAAATTAAAAATAATATTCGCGATGCTTAAAATTTTATACTTTTGTCGAAAAAAAAACTGAAAAATGTTTCTCGAAAATTTACAAAACGGCGCATCGCATCGTGGATGGATTGAAGTGATTACTGGCTCGATGTTTTCCGGCAAAACCGAAGAATTAATCCGTCGCATGAAACGCGCTACCATTGCAAAACAAAAAGTCGAAATATTTAAACCCAAAATCGATACGCGCTATTCGGTCGCAGAAGTTGTGTCGCACGATGCAAACGCTATCATTTCGAAACCTGTCAGTTCGTCGCAAGAAATTTTAAAACATATCGACGATGATGTTGAAGTTGTCGGCATCGACGAAGCGCAATTTTTCGATAGTAATTTGTTTGACGTTTGCAATCAACTTGCAAGTAAAGGTTTACGCGTGTTGGTTGCCGGATTGGATATGGATTTCAAAGGCGAACCGTTTGGACCGATGCCGGCGCTGATGGCGGTTGCCGAATATGTTACAAAAGTTCATGCAATCTGCGTTCGTTGTGGAAACCTGGCGCATTACAGCCACCGGATTTCAAAAGACGAAAACCAGATTCTGTTAGGCGAAAAAGATGTGTACGAACCTTTGTGCCGCGTGTGTTTCGACAAAGCAAAACATCAATAATCATAACCTGAACATGTACAGCTTTTTTGCAAATATCGAAGTTTATAAACAATTAATTTTAAAGTTAATAAAATTTGGCGCCGTCGGTTTTACCGGAATGTTGGTGGACTTTGGTATAACATTTTTGTTAAAAGAAAAAGTTAAAGTCCATAAATATACTGCCAATGCTGTGGGGTTTACGGTCGCGGCTTCATGCAATTATTTTCTTAATCGCATCTGGACTTTCCAAAGCAATAATCCGCATGTGTTGAAAGAATTTACGCATTTTTTTATTGTCGCGGTGTTGGGTTTGGCAATTAATAGTTTAGTCTTGTGGATTTTGGTTAGTAAATACAAGCAGCATTTTTATTTTTCGAAACTGATTGCGATCATTATTACAATGTTTTGGAATTTTGGTGCAAATATTATTTTTACGTTTAATACATAAACAATTGGAAAATATACAGTCTGAAAAACAGTTCTTGTTAGACAAACGCTATCTGGCAATGGCTGCAATATGGGCGCAAAATTCATATTGCAAACGCCGTCAGGTTGGGGCTTTGCTTGTGAAAGACAAAATGATTATTTCTGACGGATACAATGGAACACCATCTGGATTCCAAAACATTTGTGAAGATGCTGATGATAACACATTTCCATATGTTTTACATGCCGAAGCAAATGCCATAACAAAAATCGCCAAATCGAATAACAGCAGCGATGGAGCGACGCTTTATGTTACATCGTCGCCATGTCTGGAATGTTCCAAACTGATTATTCAAGCGGGCATCAAACGTGTTGTGTTTTCAGATTTATATCGATTGAACGAAGGCATAAAATTGTTGGAACAGGCAAACATTGAAATAGTACAAATAAATTAACAACTAATAATAAACAAAATGAAAAAAACCATTGTATCGTTAATAATTATCGTTGCTTTTGCAGCCGCAGGATTTAGCCAAAGCGTAATTGGTCGCTGGAAAACCATCGATGATGTTTCAAATAAACCAAAGTCGGTTATTGAATTTAGAATTGTGAAAGACAAAGCCGGTAAGGAATTGCTGATGGGTAAAATTGTCAAACTATTTCGTCAACCAAACGAAGACCAAGATCCAATTTGCGACAAATGTCCCGATGCCCGAAAAAATCAAAAAATAATGGGTATGGACATCGTTACAAATCTAACACGCAATGGCGCTGGTTGGAGTGGCGACAAAGGAATTATCGATCCTGACAACGGAAAAATTTACGATTGTAAAATCTGGGTTGACGAAAAAGATGCCAACATTTTACACGTAAGAGGGTATATCGCTTTCTTATACAGAACGCAAACATGGTATAAAGAAAAATAAACCTAAAACCGATAGCCGGAATAAATTCAATTTTGATTAGCAGTTTTAGTAAATTATTGGAATGACGTTTAAGCAAATAAAGACAATTATTCGATTTCGACTAAATTTAATTTTAAACACAGTATTTGATGTTTTTTCATTTTGTTTTGAGTATAGGACAATTAGAAAAATTTCAGAAAAAATTAAATTAGAGAAAAAATTAGTCGTTATTGTTTGCGATAGATATTTTCCTCGTGCTGAAAAGATTGCATTCGCTCTTAAAAATTCGGATTATAAAATAATTCTAATTCATAATTTCCAGAAAAATATTAACCACTCGCTTTACGAACATATTTTCGCATTCAACGGAAAATATAAAGCATATTGGATTGCAAAATTATTTAAGCCACAAGTTTATCACATTTTTTCGAATTGGAATTTTGAAGTTGCCGAAATATTAATACGGAAAAAACCCGGTAAAATTGTTTTTGATGATTATGATGTCTTAGCAGGAATGGTAAAAAATAATTATATTAATAGTCGATTACCCGGTACTTTAGAAAAAGAAAGATTTTGTTTGGAAAATGCCGATGGCCTTTGTTGCAGAAGCATTGAAATACAATATGCAAAGCGTAATATGGGATATAAACTCAAGGGGATAAAAAACATTTTTTTCCCCGAATATGTGTGGGTTGCACCCGAAACAAATGTCAACAAGATTACAAAACAAAATACAATCGCTTATGCAGGCGGCATTGATATTGCAATAATGACAAAATTTGCCAAGACAATTGGTGAAATAAACTGGAATTTAGATATTTATTCCACTATTCCAATTGAAAAAATAAAAAAACTAATACCTGATAATATTTCCGTTTTCGATAAAATTGATAATCAGCTTTTGATAGAAAGAATTAAAGAATATCCATTGGCGCTACAAGTACCATTAGATATAAAAGATATTGATGAATCAGTAGTTTATACCGCCAATAAAAAACAATATGCAATGTCTGGTAAAATGTTTGATTATATTCAAGCAAACCGAACTGTAATTGTTTCAGAATTGGTACTGATATCATGGTTATTAAAAAGATATAATTTTGCTTTGTTAATCGATGAGAATAATTATTTCGCTGATTTAAATATGAAAATATTAAACTATAAATATCTCAATCGAAATCCGGCGATCAATAACCTGACGATTTCAGTTCAGATTAAACGATTAATACATTTTTATTCATCCATTTAAAAAAAAATTATGATTTGTATTGTTACCGGCGGATTAGGCTTTATTGGGTCACATATTGTTGATTTATTGATTGAACAAAGCCATAAAGTATTTGTGGTTGATAATCTTTCGACCGGCTCTATTCACAATTTAAATGACCAAGCTGAATATGAAATAAATGACATATTAAATCTAAATTTTCTAACTGAATATTTTAAGAAAATTAATCCCGATTGGATTTTTCATACAGCAGCTTTGCCAAGAATACAGCCCAGTTACGAAGACCCAATTTTGCACGACGATGTAAATGTTCGCGGAACTTTAAACGTGCTTGAAGCTTGTAAAACTATCAATATAAAAGCATTGGTTTACTCATCGTCGTCAGCAGTTTATGGAACACCAACCATGATTCCAACTGACGAAAATGCAGCTATAAGTCCTTTATCGCCGTATGCATTACAAAAATATGCCGCTGAAAGATATTTACATATTTTGGGAGAAAAATATAATATCCCGTTGGTTTCTTTACGCTATTTCAATCCTTATGGGCCTCGGTCGTTTAATAAAAAAAATCCATTTAATGCTTATACTTCGGTTGTTGGGATATTCACCAATCAAAAAAGCGAAAATAAAACGTTGACTATTACAGGCGACGGAAGTCAGGAAAGAGATTTTATTCATGTTAAAGATGTTGCCAGAGCGAATCTATTAGCCGCAGAAAAAATTCAGTTAACCGATAAAAATGTTTATAATGTTGGTTATGGAGAATGCATTAGTATTTTACAATTAGCTAAATTATTCAACCATCCATATACATTTGTACCCGAAAGACTTGGTGAAGCAAAAATTACTCATGCCAATATTGATGCCATGAAATCGTTGGGATGGATGCCTAAATATCAATTAAATAAATTTATAACAGAAAATAGTTTATAATTATGACAAATTTTTTGAAAAAATTATATTTGAAATTAAATATTCGATTAATGCATCGATTATTTTCAAATGTATTGGAAAACACGTTTAACAATAATTCCAAGAATATTTCCAGATTTTTACAATATAAAGCATTGAAAGAAACTGCCGAATTTGTTGAAAGTAATTTAACCGGAATACCGTCATTTAAAAATAAATATCAACTTCTAAATCATGCTATCAATTATATTGATAAAAATTCAAATGGAATTATATGCGAATTTGGCGTTTATCAAGGAGGTACAATTAGTTTTATAGCAAAAAAATTGTTTAGCCGACAAATTTATGGTTTTGATTCTTTCGAAGGATTACCAGAATCTTGGAATTTTCTTGAAAAAGGAGCTTTTAAAATGAGTCAATTACCAAAAGTCCCTAAAAATGTAGAACTTATTAAAGGTTGGTTCGACGATACTTTACCTGTATTCCAAGCGAAAACAAGCAAAGAATCAATTGATTTTTTTCATATTGATAGTGATTTATATTCGTCAGCAAAAATGACTTTTAAAACTTTTTACAGTCAATTTAAAATAGGAAGTGTGATTGTATTTGACGAATTTTTTAATTATCCGGGATGGAAATCCGGAGAAGCGAAAGCTTTTTTTGAATTTATAGACGAAAGTAAATTTGGTTATCAGTACTTGGGTTATTGTAATAATAGCGAACAGTTAGCTATAATGTTAATAAAAAAATAATATATGAGACGAGTAAATCCTTTTGAAACAGGTATAGATCAAGACAACTATTACATTCATCTTGCCCGATATATGTTTTGTGTCCGGCAATTAAAAAAGACACAATCTGTTTTAGAAATTGGCTGTGGTATTGGTTATGGCGCAAGATTATTATCGGATTATGCGCAGGAAGTTTACGCAACTGATACTGAAACATCTTTACAGGAAGCATGGAACAAATACGATAAAGAAAACCTCCACTTTGTTACAAATATTGATCAAATTGACGATTTGAAAAAATTTGATGTCGTAGTTTCGTTTGAAGTGGTAGAACACATTGAAGAAAATGATTTAGAACAATATTTTAAATTAATAAACAGCAGGGTAAAACCCAATGGATTTGTTTTCATGTCAACACCAAGGGCCGTGCCATTTGAAGAAAGAAGTAAAAACAGGCAAATCGAACATAAAATAGAATATTCGCCAGATGAATTCAGAGCGCTGCTTGAAAAAAACTTCAAAAACGTTTTTCTTTTTGCTCAAAATGATGCGATTATTTCTGTGCAGAATTTGAATATGGCCTGGAATCTTGTAGCAATCTGTATTCCATTTTAAATTTTGCGTGAATGGTTTATTTTAATAATTCTTCGCGTCTTGGCAATCAAATGTTTAAATATGCTGCAAAAATAATTGTAGCAAAAAATAATTTATGTTTCTTTGGTAGCCGAAAAAAATTAAAATATTTTAGACTAACAAAAGCAGATAATTTTAGTGATACATTTAAAATTAATTTTTTTATCAGAACGTTGATTAAAATATTAATCAAATTAAAAATTTCAGGTGCTAAAAAAATTGTTTTCGATTGGTATAATGATCATAACAAGCAAATATCAAATATAAATTTCCCAGCAATTATATATATAAGTTACCTGTATGAAAAATACTTAACGATACACAGAAATGAAATTATTAAATGTTTTGAAATAAAAAGCAAGTACAAAAAAAAATATCACGAAATACGCAACCAACATTTTGCCGGTTATTCGCAAATTGTAGCAGTACATATTAGATTAGGCGATTATGCAGCATTTGAAGTTAAAGATGCCGGTGGTAAAGATATGACTTTACCGGAAAATTATTACAAAAAATTAATTGATTTAAATAACAAACCGTCAACATTATTTGTCTTTCTAAGCGACGAAATAAACAAAGTAAAAGAAAAATATAGTTATTTAAAAAACGCATATTTTTCTGATAACGACGAAATAACAGACATGCAATTTTTAATGAATGCCGACGTATGTATTTTATCAAACAGTTCGTTCAGTTGGTGGGGAGCGTGGTTAAATCAAAAAGTAAAAAAAATATATGTACCACAATATTTTATTGGATTTAAAGTGAGTAAAGAAATTCCCGAAGGTATTATTCCCGAAAACTGGATTCAAGTTAATGCGTATGACAATTCATTACCAAATTGATTTACCAGCGCATTAATTAACAACTATGCATAATATTTTTTTTCAATCGAAACGCATAAAGACTAAAATTTAAATAGAAAAATGTTAAATAAAATTTTTGATTTAGACAAAAGTGAAGAAGTTTTAACACCTTTAAGAAAAGAAGGGAAAAAAATTGTCCATTGTCATGGAGTATTTGATTTAATACATCCCGGACATATAAAGCATCTTGAAGCCGCAAAAAAATTCGGCGATGTGTTGGTAGTTACTATTACCGAAGACAAATTAGTCAATAAAGGGCCGGGGCGTCCCGTTTTTAATGAAATACTGCGTGCAGAAACGCTGGCAGCCTTGCAGGTTGTCGATTTTGTTGCAATATCGCGCAATCAATTGGCGACTGTCGCCATCGAAGCCATCAAACCAGATTTCTACGTGAAAGGTCAGGAATACAAAGTTGACGAAGATGATATTACAGGGGGAATTGTACCTGAACGCAACAAAGTAGAAGAATTTGGCGGCAAATTAGTCTTTACCGAAGAAATCGTTTTCAGTTCGACCAATATCATCAATCGTCATTTAGACTTTGCCGACGAAACCGTAAAAGATTATTTGAAAAGGATTCGCGAACTCACCAATTTTGACAAAATTTACAAAGATTTTGAACGAATCGCAAATTATAAAGTCGTAGTTATTGGCGACATAATTCTTGACGAATATACAACAGTCATTCCATTGGGTAAAGCATCAAAATCATCAACCATAACAGCCAAGCGACTCGACAGCGAATTGTATGCCGGCGGCGTTCTGGCAGTTGCCAATCACATATCAAATTTTGTAAAAGAAGTGAAATTAATTACCACAATCGGCAATAATTATGGAAAAGATTATACAAATTTTATACAAAGTAAATTAAACAAAAACATCAAACTATCAAAAGTTTATACAGACGACAGACCAACAGTTTTAAAGCAGCGTTATGTTGACAGAGCGTTTAAAGGAAAACTTTTTGAAATAATAGACATCGAAGATATTCCACTGCCTGATGAAACCCGAAATCAAATAATTGCAGAATTGCATGGTATTGAAAACGAATATGATTTGGTTGTTGTCGCCGATTTTGGACATGGTATGATTGATAATGAAATTGTAAATTATTTATGCGCAAAAGATATTTTTCTGGCAGTTAATACGCAAACTAACAGTGCAAACACCGGATTTAATTTATTAACAAAATATCCACGTTGTAACTATTTTTCTATTGACGAAAATGAAGCGCAACTTGCCACGCACGACAAATATTCGGATATTGATGTTATATTCAACAAATTATTGCATCGAAGCAGTGCAGCTATAGCCGCCATAACTTTAGGAATCAGAGGAGCAATGGTTGGATCTTTACATAACAAACGTGGTGTAAAGGCACCGGTACTTTCGAGCGAAGTAATTGATACTATTGGCGCCGGTGATGCTTTTCTTTCAATCACATCATTAATGGCAAAAAACCAAAACACACCTGACGAAATTGCGTTTGTTGGTAACGCAGTTGGAGCAATGGCAGTAAAAATACTTGGCAATAAATCATATATCGAAAAAATTCCTTTAATGAAATATGTACGTACACTTTTAACTTAAGACAACAAAATAAATAATCATTAAAAATGAAAAACACATTTAAACGCAGCCTCATTCAACTTTATACAACTTTCAGATTGAATGGATTTGATCCGGGAGCACTCATCAAAGCTATTCGTGGTTTGCGGTTTTATTTTCGCGATTATTCGACGATAAAAAAACAGAAAGGGAACGATTCAACTTTTTATTTCGGTCCATTTTTTCCGGTGTTCAACGACCGCTTTGCGCAATCGGGACCAATGTCCGGTCATTATTTTCATCAGGATTTATTTGTCGCTCGAAAAATATTTGAAACTAATCCGGTTCGCCATCTCGACATTGGTTCGAGTGTCGCCGGTTTTGTTGCGCACGTCGCGTCTTTCAGAAAAATTGAAATTATGGACATACGCGACCAAGTCAGTAAAGTAAAAAATATTACTTTTCGCAAAGCCGATTTAATGCAGCTTCCCGATGATTTAATCAACGCTTGCGATTCTGTTTCTTCGCTATCGGTTCTTGAACATTTTGGTTTAGGCAGATATGGTGATCCAATTGATTATTTTGGCTATTTAAGAGGAATCGAAAATATTACCAAAATGCTAAAATCGGGCGGCAAATTTTATTTCGCTGTTCCGGTTGGCGAGCAACGGATTGAATTTAATGCGCACCGAGTTTTTTCTGTCCGGTATTTACTCGATTTGTTTGACAAAAATTACACTGTCAATAGTTTTTCTTATATCGACGATAAAGGCGATTTTTTCGAAGACGTCGAACTAAGTCAAACAGAAATAGATAAAAATTACGGTTGCAATTTTGGCAACGGCGTTTTTGTATTAACAAAAAAATAATAAATTCAATGTTTGAAAATTATATAAAATCATTTTTCGATATTACCGCAAATACGGTAGTTACCAATCAGTCGCAACAAAGCCAAAACATCGACCATGCGATTGAACTTGTGTATGCGAAATTATCGGAAGTAAAACAAAACCGTAAAACAGTTTATCTCGTTGGCAACGGCGGCAGTAACGCAATCGTATCGCATATGTCGATTGATTTGATAAACGCCTGCAAAATAAAAGCGTATCCGTTGACTGAAAGCAGTCAGCTAACTTGTTTTGGAAATGATTATGGTTACGAAAATGTTTTTTCGAAACAATTGGAAACCTGCTTCGACGATGGCGATTTGCTTATTGCAGTAAGCAGTTCCGGAAATTCGAAAAATATTTTAAATGCTGTTGAAGTTGCAAAAAAGAAAAATGTTTTTGTGTTGACTTTTTCAGGATTTCAACCGGAAAATTATTTGCGTCGAATCGGCGATTTAAATTTTTGGATAAATTGCTCGGAATACGGGAAAGTTGAAATTGGTCACGCGCTACTTTGCCATATTATTACCGATTATTTTTTGTCAAAACTGAAATAGATGATTAAAAATATCAGGTCAACATTAAAAAATTCGTTGATTTATGGACTTGGAAATTTGTCCACAAAAGTTGTCGGGTTTATTCTGATTCCGATTTATACAAAACATTTGTCGGTAAGCGATTATGGTGCGTTGGGAATTTTGGAAGTTTCGGCGATGATATTGTCGGCATTTTTTAGCTTTGGTTTATACAACGGGCTTTTCCGCTGGTACTGCGACAAAAATTACGTCCACCGGCAAAAAGCAATGATTTATACATCTACACTTTTTCTTTTGCTGATTGTTATTGGTATGTACTTATTTATGGCGCCTTTTGCCAAACAATTTTCATATCTTTTGTTCGACAGCCCTGATTATGTTTATATCCTTAAAATATTGCTGATTTCGGCAGGCATGGAAATAGTTTTACTTATGCCCAACACATTAATACGAATTCAGGAAAAACCAGTTCTATTTACTGTAGCAAATATTATCAAACTAACGACTTCGCTTTTGTTTACCATTTATTTTGTTGTTTTTCTGAACCGCAAAATTGAAGGAATTTACGAAGCATTAATTATTGCACAATTTGTTTACGCGGTTTATCTGGCGAAATATTACCGTCGAAATATCGAATTTAAACTCGATATTCTGGTGTTAAAAGAAATGCTTATTTTTTCGTTTCCGCTTGCTCTGTCGGCGCTTTCGTCGGTTGCACTTTCTATAACCGACCGTTATGCGCTCAAGTTTTTTGGCGGACTAAGCGATGTTGGTTTATATTCGTTGGGTTACAAAATGGCAAATACAATTACGGTTTTTATAGTCAGCTCTGTAAATCTGGCGATTGGTCCAATGATTTATAAAATGATTGACGACCCCAACAACAAACGCTTTTATTCCAAACTTTTGACATATTATACTTATGGATTAATGTTTTTTATTTTGGGCATGTCGCTGTTTGGCAAAGAAGTAATAAAGTTTATTACACAAAATCCGGCGTATTACGATTCGCATAAAGTCATTCCGATCATTTCTTTTTCAATCCTGTTTTTCGTGTTGCGTTATGTTACAATCATTGGTTTGCAAATTGTTAAAAAGACGACTTTAATGGGAGTGTTGGTAACTATCATGTCGGTGGTAAATCTTGGAATGGACGTATTATTGATACCATTTTTCCAATCTATCGGCGCTGCTGTGGCGACATTGAGTACTTCGGTAATTTTCTTTTTCGTAACATTTTGGTACGCGCAAAAATATTACAAAATTCCTTACGAGATGGCGAAAATTTACAAAATGGTTTTTATTGCCATCGCTATTGTTGGACTGGCGTATTTGACAAATCCATATCATTTAGTTTTTAGAATTGTTGTCAAGACTTTGCTAATTGCATCGTTTCCATTGATTCTAAGCAAAATGAATTTTTACGAACCAGTTGAAATATTGGCGCTTAAAAATGCGTGGAAAAAATGGCACAATCCCAAAAACTGGAAAGAAAATTTGAAAAATATTAAACTGTAAACGATGGATGGATTTATTAATCAACAACAAATTGATTATGTTTTCTATCACATCAGTTTTTTGATGGAACTGACGCCGGAAATTAAAAACAGGTTTCAATTTTATACTATCGAAAATAATTTTGACCAACAAAAAATTATTTTTCGTTTAAGCGACAAGCCGTTCATTGAGACTGAAATAATTACGATTGACGAAATTCCTTTGCTTTTTCCTGTTTCTAATAATTTGACTTTTTTCGAGACGAAAAATCAAAACGTCATTTTCAATCATGACTTGCTAAAATCAGCATTTTATTTGTTGTCAGGTTATCAGGAATCTCAAGCAAAACAACTCGACAAATACGAGCGATTTCCCTACGAAGCGTCCATCCAAAAACGATTACATTTTATTCAAAAACCAATTGTCAATTATTATTTTGAAATTATAGTCAACGGTATAGAAACGTATTGCAAGATTAACAAAATTGATTTTCGACGAAAAAAAATTTTCAATAATTTCGGTTTCTGGCTATCGCACGATGTTGATTGCGTGGATAATTTTACTTGGCGAAGTGTCGGTTTCAGAATAAAACAATTGCTGGGGTTCGCACCGTTGACAGCTTCTCGCAAAGCAATCGCAAAACTATTATTCAGGACGATTTACGAAAATCTGAAATTTAACAAAAAAGCGAATCTGTTTTGGAATTTTAATTTTTTAGTCGAACTGGAAAAATCACTTGGCATCAAATCGACATTTTTCTTTTTGCCGCGACAGTCAAAGTTTGACGGAAAATATTCGGTAACAGAAACGCGCATCAAAGAACTAATCAAATACTTAGAAAACGAAAACGTCGAAATTGCTTTGCACGGCTCATTCAGTTCTATGCAAAATTTTGATAAACTTAAAACAGGATTAAACCAGTTACAATCAATTACCAATCAGAAAATTACCGGCGTGCGTCAACATTATTTGCGATGTCGTATTCCCGAAACGTTTATCAGTCAACAAAAATTGGGTTTGAAATTCGATTCTTCTTTGACATTCACAGCACACGAGGGTTTTCGTAATTCTTATTGTTTGCCATTTAAGTTGTTCGACTTCGAAAAAAATGCGATGATTAATTTGTGGGAAATTCCGTTGACAGTTATGGATGTTTCGTGGCTGCATCACCGCAAATTGTCGTTCGAAGAAATGGAGCAAAGTCTGAATAAAATTTTGGCGGAAGTAAAAAAATTTAACGGCATTTTTACGTTGCTTTGGCATAACGATCAATTAGATGAATTTCAGTTTTGTGGAATTACGGAATTTTATTCAAATTTGTTGCGCAAAATTGCAAACCAAAATCCTGAATTTTTTTCGGGAAAAGAAATTATTGATAAATTAGAAAATGTTTAAAATACTAAATATCATAGGTGCACGTCCGCAAATAATTAAAGCAGCAGCAATCAGTCGTGCCATAAAAAAATTATTCAGCAACCAGATTGAAGACGTCATTGTGCACACCGGTCAACATTATGACAAAAGTATGAGCGATGTGTTTTTCGAAGAAATGCAGATTCCAAAACCAACACACAACTTGAATGTCGGCTCGGCAAGTCATGGCGTACAAACCGCGCAAATGCTCAAAGGAATTGAAGAATTAATCAATCTCGAAAAACCAAATTGCGTATTGCTTTATGGCGACACAAATTCGACGCTTGCCGGTGCAATTGCCGCAGCAAAAATTCATGTTCCGATTGCGCACATCGAAGCCGGTTTGCGGTCGTTTAACAAAAAAATGCCCGAAGAAATAAACCGCATTGTTTGCGACCATTCGTCAACTTTATTATTTTCGCCAACACTTACCGGAATGCAAAATCTGGAACGCGAAGGTTTCAATTTAAATGCGCAAAAGCCTTACACAATCGACAATCCGGCAGTTTTTCATTGTGGCGACGTGATGTATGACAACAGTTTATATTACGCATCGTTTGCCGAACAAAAAAGCAATATTTTGTCAGGAAATAATTTAGTTCCTAATCAATTTATTTTATCGACCATTCACCGCGACAACAATACCGACAATCCTGCGCGACTAACCGCAATACTTGATGCGTTGAACGAAATTTCGTTGTCAAACAATATTAAAATTGTGTTGCCATTGCATCCAAGAACGTCAAATATAATAAAACAAAGTCCGGAAATTTATTCGAAATATCTCGCCAACAAATTGATTTGCTGGTTGCCACCGGTTACTTTTTTCGAAATGATTGTCTTAGAAAAAAATGCGCGATTAATTATGACAGATTCTGGCGGTGTACAAAAGGAAGCGTTTTTCTTCGACAAACCTTGTTTGATTTTACGCAACGAGTCGGAATGGAAAGAATTGATTGAATGTGGCTCTGCAATTATTACCGATGCAGATACGTCAAAAATATTAAATGCTTTTAACCATTTTTCGAATCAACTCAATTTACAATTTCCGTTGATTTTTGGCGACGGACATGCAGCCGAATTTATTTGCAAACAATTGATTGAAAACATCGAATAAAATGAAAATACTACACATCGAAGATCGCTTTCATCCTGAGATGGGTTATCAAATCAATTTCTTTGCAAAGTACCACAATCCGGCGGACGAGTTTATCGTTATCGCGTCCGATTCATTTTCGCTTTGGCAGGTGTCAGATAAACATAAAATTTACAATATTGCTGACAAAGAATTTGAAAAAAAATATAACGTGCGCATTGTGCGATTGCCCATCCGCTCTGAGAAAGGTGCGAAATACAATATCTGGCTAAATGGATTAATCGACAAAATCTGTGATATAAATCCCGATGTCATTTTTGTTCATGCCATTGAAATGAGGAGCGCTTGTCGCGTCATTTTAAGCCCGCGTTTAAAAAAATATAAAATTGTTGCAGACACGCATACGCTTTACAATCAGTTTCGACCGACGTTGAAATACAAAATATTTTTATGGCTTTTCAGAAACTTGATTATTAGTCGGATTAACAAACGTAACATCAAAGTATTTTATACTGCCGAAGAAAATGGTCAGATTTTACGTGATATTTATGGCGTTAAAAATTCAAATATTATAAAAGGTCTTATTGGAACTGACATTCAGGTAAACCGTTTCAGCGAAACAGAAAGAGAAAATATCCGACAACAATTGGAAGTCACGAAAGATGATTTACTTTTGCTATACACCGGAAAGTTGAATCATTTCAAGCAACCGCATTTGATTTTACAGGCGTTAAAAATTATCGAAAATAATATCAATCATCAGCTACATGTTGTTTTTATTGGTCCAGTGGATAAAAAATATTATGACGAAAATTTTACGGATACATTTGGTCAAAACATTCGTATTCACATTCTTGGGACTGTAAAAAATAACGAACTATTTAAATATTATTCCGCCGCTGATTTTGGCGTTTTTCCCAAAGAAAATACATTAAGCGCACTCGACGCGCAAGCCTGCAAACTTCCGTTAATAATGGAGCGCGACCAAACAAATATCGAACGACTGAAAGAAGGCGGATTGGTTTACGAACCAAATAATATTTATGACCTTGCAGCTAAAATTTTCAATCTTATCGAATCGAAATCGCTACGTGCCAAACTTGCTGAAAACGGCTACCGGTATATGATTGATAATTATGATTACAGAAAAATTATAAACGAAATTGAGAAAACGATTGTTGGTTAAACCGTGCTTAAATTGAATTTAAATTTTTCGTATATTTGTAGAAATAAAATTGCAGAAGAATGGAACTGGTTTTAGATTTAAACAAACGATATACATTTGCCGACTATCTGACTTGGATTGACGACAAACGCCGCGAATTGATTGATGGTTTTATAAAAATAATGTCGCCGGCGCCAAATAGAATTCATCAGACTTTAGCCATGAACTTGTTACGAGAAATAAGTTGGTTCTTGAAAAAAAGGAAATGTAAAGTTTTTGCATCACCTTTCGATATTCGTTTGCCCAAAAATGGTGAAAATGACGATGATAAAACATATACTGTTGTACTACCAGATATTTGTGTAATCTGCGATTTATCGAAACTCGACGATCGCGGATGCATTGGCGCTCCTGATTTGATAATTGAAATTGTTTCTCCATCAAATACAAAACATGACGTCGAAACCAAATTCAAATTGTATCAAGAACATGGTGTAAGAGAATATTGGATTGTTTTTCCGTATGAAAAAACGATAAGCGTATTTTTGCTGAACGAAAAAAACAAATATGAAATTATCGGTATGTATGCCGAAAACTCAAAAGTGCCTGTAAATATTTTCAATGGCGAATTGTTAATTGATTTGCTCGAAGTGTTTGAAATATAAAAAATTATTACTTCACTCCTTCGTTTATTGCGTCATAAATAATTTGATGAATTGTCGGACGGATATTTAAATCGCTCAATTTGTTGTTTGTACGCGACGGATAAGTACGGTTCGACAGAAAAATATACAATAAACCATTTTTGGGATCGACCCACGCAAAAGTTCCGGTGAAACCACTGTGTCCAAAACTTTCCGCACTTGCCGACGACGCAGGATAAGCGTCTTTCAATGGTTTTAAATTATTGTTGATGTACGGTTTGTCAAACCCAATTCCGCGACGATTCCCTTGTTCGCAAAACTGACATCTGGTAAATTCTTCAATAGTTTCGGGTTTTATAAATTGCGTTCCGGCGAAAAAACCTTTTTGCAAATACATCTGCATTAATTTTGCCAAATCTTCGGCAGTACCAAACAAACCCGCATGCCCCGAAATGCCGTCGAGCAAAGCAGCGCCTTCGTCGTCAACATGTCCGCGAATAATTTGTTTGCGGAAAAATGTATCAACTTCAGCCGGAACTATTTGCGACATTGGATACTTTTTCCACGCATTGAAAGTGAAATTTTTTGCGCCCAGCGGTTTGTAAATATTTTCGCTTAAATATTGTTCAAATTTTTGATGTGTAATTTTTTCGATAATAAGCGGATACCAGTAAAATGACAAATCAGAATATTTATATTCTTTTTTTGGCAACAAGTCAGACTTAATAATTTGTTTGTAAACTTCTTTCGCAAATTTTTTGTGCATATACAAACTATCGGCAATTTTGTACGGATAACCCGATGAATATTGGTGCGCAAAAGTTTTGCGTTTAAATGTTCCATCTTTTTTAACTGCCGATTTCCAAAACGGAATCCACGCCTGCAACTGCGCAAAATGCGTGAGGGCATCGCGGAAAGTAATATTTTTTTTGTTCGACTTTTTCAGGTCAGTATAATAATTGCTGATTGGTTCGTCGAGTTTGATTTTCGATGCGTCGAACAATTTCATCAAAGCCGGCAACGACGCAGCAATTTTGGTTATTGATGCCAAGTCATACAAATCATTTTTCTCGACTTTGTTTATTTTTTCATATTCGAAAAAACCGTAAGTCTTATGAAAAATGAGTTTGCCATTTTTTGCCACTAAAATCTGACAGCCCGGATAAGCCTTTTGCGCAATTCCCCAGTTTGCCACAGAATCAATGCGATGTTCCAATTTTTTGTAATCAATTCCAACTTCTTCGGCAATGGTATATTTGAAACGCCAGTTGTCGGGTGTGTCAATGCCGTCGTGTAATTTGAATTTATAATTTGCTGCCACCGGCAATCGTCCATGTGCTGCGACTGCGCCAAAAATAAGATCAGCAGCCAACTCCTGCGAATTCGGATTGTCCTGATACGCTTCAACTAAACCGTCCGCCAAACGCAAACCAGACATTTTTGACAACGAATATGGATTTCCAAAAACCACAACGATTGTTTTTTTCATCGAAACAATCGAATCCAACGCATTTGCAAGACTGTCGGTTACTCCAAAATTATTTTTTATTTTGCTGTTTAATTTCTGAATCGAAATAATTATTAAATCATAATTTTTAATTGTCTTGTAAACTACTTTCATCAAACTGTCTTTGCTGACTTTCGGCACAAAAATATGATTGACATTTGCATACCGTGACAAAGTTTTTTGGAAGATATTCATGCTGTCTGAACCAAATGAAATGGAAGCAATTTTTATGCTTTCGTCTTCGCGCACTGGAATAACGTCCAAATGATTGCGCAAAACAGTCAATGAAGCTTCCGTCAATTTGCGATGCACAAGATTTGCGTGTACAGAATTTAAATCTGCCACCAAATTTTTAATTTCGACAGGTTTGTATTTGTCGAGTCCAACCCATTTTTTCGCCATCAATATTTTTTTGCAACGCTCGTTAATATCTTCTATTTTAAGTTGACCTTTGGCGATTGCTTTTTTTATTTCCGAAATTGCTTTTGGAACATCCTCGCTCATGAGTAGCACGTCATTACCGGCAAGCAACGCTTTGACGTCAGTTTGTCCGGGCGTAAAATGTTTTGTAACGCCTTTCATGTTCAGCGCGTCAGTAAAGATAAGTCCTTTGAAAGCCATTTGTTCTTTAAGCAAATGCGAAATAATTGGATGCGACAACGATGACGGCAAATGTTTTGTAGAATCGAGCGCCGGAACATTCAAATGCGCCACCATCACCGATGCCACGCCGGCTTTGACACATTCGCGAAACGGAAAAAGTTCAAGCGTGTCTAAGCGTTCGCGATTTTGTTTGAGTACCGGTAATGCCAGATGCGAATCGGTGTCGGTGTCGCCATGTCCGGGAAAATGTTTTGCACAAGCCATCACACCATTGTCTTGCAAACCTTTCAAATACGCAATTCCTTTTTTTGCGACATTCGTTTTGTCTTCGCCAAATGAGCGATAATTAATTACTGGATTCGCAGGATTGTTATTGACATCGACAACCGGCGCAAAGTTAATGTGCATTCCGATTCGTTTGAATTGATGTGCAATTTCGGCGCCCATTTCATAAATAAGCGAATCGTTCTGAATGGCGCCCAAAGTCATTTGATATGGAAATTTTGTTGTACTATCAAGACGCATACCAAGTCCCCACTCACCGTCAAAACCAACAAGCAACGGAACTTTTGACAACGATTGATAATAGTTTGTCATCTGCGCCTGAGTTACAGGATATGCCTGAAAAAATATCAATCCACCAATTTTATATTTGCTAATAAGTTCTTCAATTTTTTCCTGATGCTCGCAATCGTGGCTAGAATAAGCGTCAACCATAAAAAGCTGACCAATACGCTCGTCTAAGGTTAATGAATCGAAAACCTGATTCACCCAAACTGTATCGATTTTTAAAAAATTTGGTTGCGAATATGTTTGTTTTATGGTGAATAGTAAACAAAGAAAAATGATTGACAGATTTTTTTTCATTCGAATAAGTTTGCTTTTGTAATGTAAACGCAAAATTAATGTTTATCATTACAAAAGCAAATATTCAAATTAAAACATCAACAAATCAATGTTGTCGAACAACGTCAAACGGAATTTTCAAACTAAAGCCAACATTTATTCCTTGATTTGAAATGCCAAAAGGTCTCAAGCGCGACATATTATCCAAATAAGTTTTGTCTAACAAATTATTTACTGTCAATGCAAAATCTATATTGTCAAGTTTCCAGATATTTCGTGTTGCACCAAAAGCAAGGTTGACAAGTGTGTAACCGGGCGTTGTAAGTTCGCCGGCAGCAACTTTGTTTTGAGCAAATGTTGTTACAACGCCGAAACGTGCAAAAATGTTTTTAAAATTATGGTATTCTTTGAAATTGAAAAACAGAGTGCAATTTACTTTATCGGCTGGCATCATCGGCAAGTATCTATTATCTGTTGGAGGTTCTCCCAAATATGATATGTAGTCGGTTAGAACTCCTGTAAGAGTCGAAGCTTTTATTTCTAAATGCGCCCAACTGATTATTGACGGGTGAATGTCAATTCCGACTTCACCGCCTTTAATTTGTGCATTGGCTTGTCGATATTGGTAAGGTGGTTTTACTTGTGACGAACTAATATATTTCTCTTCAATATAAATATAATTTGTAATATTGTTAATGTATGTAGCAACTTCCAGACTGAAAAATTTTGTTTTAAAAATGGCGCTTAAATCAATTTCGTTATTTTGTTCTTTCACAAAATATGGATTACCAATTTCAATTCGAAAGTTTTCGGGTTTATAACCATGCGACATCAATTCGTTTAAGTTCGGACTTCGGTAACCCGACAAAAAATTGGCGCGAAGTAACAAATGTTCTTCAATGTCATAAGTTGCGCCTATTGAGCCACTCCAGTTTTTGTAAGATCGCGATATTGCCGGCATATTTACAGTTGAATCTTTTGTAAATGCAACAGTACTTAAATTCCGTATATCATAACGTTCGCCATAAGTCAGATTAAAATTTTTCAGATTGAATTTTGTCAAAAAAACAACGCCAAAATCATTAATTGTTGCGTCTGGTACCAAACGTGTTGCTGCGTCTGGCGAATTTGTGTTGGTTTGATACATTCCCTGCACACCGACAATTGACGAAAAATGTTTCCACGTTGGTAAATACCATTTTGCGTCATAAGTCAATGTGTTCAACGTCATGTCAACATATTTGTAACCTGTTTTTGTGCCAGAGGTGTCTTCGTATTCTATGCGATGATTATTCTGATAACCCAAAACAATTTGAAATTTTGACAGTCCCGCAAGCAATGTTGTTTTCGAACTGATTTTGTTGTCCATTACCGAATGATATGGCGCTTCAATTTCGCTGGGAAACATGTCTTTTTCTGTTGAATCTTTATTAACAATCGAGCCGTCAGGTTTTGTTATAATATCTTTTCCGTCTAAAATGCCATAATAAGCCTGATTGAATTGGTAAGTCAACGAACTGGAACCCCAAGCACGAGTAATTCCAAAATTTGCACGACCGCCAATTTCATTCATGCGCGTGTTGGGCGCACGAAAAGAATAGCCGTTGAAATAATAATCGGGTAACATTTTGCCCAACAAATTGAAACCCCAGTTGTATTTGTCCGTCGCACTTTTGACGTCGCCGCCTGCAATGATTCCCATGTTGTTAGAAAATATCGAACCATAAATATCGCCAACAAGATGACCTACCGGCGCAGGTTGTTCCTCGATAATATGAATGACGCCGCCCATCGCTTCGGGTCCATAAAGCAAACTTGCCGCACCTTTAATAATTTCGATGCGCTCCATGCCAAGTTCATTCACGCCGATGCCGTGCTCGTCGTCCCATTGCTGCGTTTCGAAACGAACGCCGTCAACAACTGTCAAAATTCTATTGCCAGACAAACCGCGAATTACCGGACGACTGACCAACGGACCCGTTGTAATAGCGCTTACACCCGGCACTTTGTCAATAATATCCATGATTGTTGACGCTCCGGTTCGTTGCAAATCGGTTGTTTTTATGACGTCAATTGCTTGCGGACTTTCGTTTTGCGACGTTGTGTAAGCGCCAGAGATGACGACTTCATTTACTTCGATTGACACCTTTTCAATTTGAATGTCAAGCGTTAAATCGTTTGACGCAAAATTTACTTTAACGATTTTGGTTTGATAACCCAAATACGAAATTTGAATGTTGTAATTTCCTTTGCTGAAATCGGAAATGGAATATTCGCCTTTGTCGTTGGTTGCTGTTCCTTTGTTTATTTCCTGCACATACACTGACGCGCCAACAAGTTTTTCGTTGTTGGTTTTATCAGTAACGACGCCTTTAAGCGAATTTTGTGCGTTTATGTTTTGCGAAATGATGAATGATAAGAATAAAAAGATAAATGCTTTCATTTAAATTTATTTTGAAATATTAAAACAAAACCGCCGCAAAGCTAAATTTGCGGCGAGTTGTCAATCTTAATTATATTTATAGAATACAATGTCATAATTTTATAAATCTAACTTCCATTCTTTTGGTCGGAAATCCGGTTGATTGATTGCTTCGATTAAATTACTTTTTTGAACTAAAATAAAAAAACCACTTTGTATAGCAAATTCGATTACATCAGGTTCCGCTGATATCGCTGCAATTGCGCCGATAAGTGTTTTACCTTGTAAATTAAAAACATGAGGTGGCTGTTCTTGTATTCTTTTCATTTGCTCAATGTGTCTTTCAACATTTTCAGTCGTAAGTTTGCTTTTTATTTCAACAGCAATTACGTATTTATTATTGAAAAGTAGTAAATCAATTTCGTAATATTTTTTATTGTCGCGAAATTCTTTGACATTTGAAAATATGTTGTGTACTTCGATGCCTTTATCCGAAAAATATTCTAACAAACCCGGTTTTGCCAAACCTTCTAAAAAATCGCCCCAACTATTTCCAAGTCCACCAATACGTTGGTTTACTTCCTTTATTTTTCGGTCTGTTTCGCGTTGACTCAAAATCAAATCAGCCATCAGATTATTAATTTCTTGTGGCGTAAAATTATGATTGGGAGGATACTGTGTTGTCAAATATTCCATAAACTTTATATTTTTTACATTTACAAAATTACGTTTTTTTACGCATTAAAACAAATTTTGTTTTTATGAAAAAAACCGCCGCAAAGTTGAGTTTGCGGCAGGTTGTTCGTATTAAGAATTTGTGTAAATATTTTTAACAATTGGAATTTTAATTCATTTTTTCTGCATTCAAAACTGATGACAATAAAATCAAAAAAAAATTATCAACCACATTTCGAGCTGCCACAATCTTTACACATCAAACAACCTTCCTGATAAACCAGATTGTTCGAGCCGCAATTGCCGCATTTTGCAGAACCTTTGGCTTTTGTTCCATTCGGAATATATTTTTTCAACGCGCGTTCGACGCCGTTTTTCCATGTGTTAATCGTTTCGCTGTTTAAATGTAACGACGAAATTAGTTTTACTACATTAAAGATTGGCATTTCGTTGCGCAACATTGCCGAAATTAATTTGGCGTAATTCCAGAACTCCGGATTAAATTTGTACGAAAGACCTTCGATTGTTACCTTGCCACCAAGACGGCTGGTGTATTGGAAATCGTAACGTTTTGTACCATCGTCAAAACGCTCTTTAATGATGCGTCCGTTGTTTACCCATTTTGGAATATTCAACATTTCGTCGTCGGCAAGTCCGGTAAAAATTTCGTAAGGTGTGCCGTCTTTTAAACCGATAAAAGCAATCCAACGCTCGTGGTTGTTGTTAAAGTGAATTACTTCGGCATCCAATTCGTGCGGACGTTTTTTGCTTTCTGTTTTTTCCGGTTTATTCGAAACCAAAACGCCCGAGCGAGAACCTTCGCGGTAAACGGTGCAACCTTTGCACCCACTTTTCCACGCTGTAATATATATTTGTCCAACCATTTCTTCGGTAACCTCATTTGGTAAATTGACGGTTACGCTAATCGAATGGTCAACCCACTTTTGAATTTCGCCCTGCATACGCACTTTGCTCAACCAATCCACGTCAGCCGAAGTTGCTTTGTAGTACGGCGATTTTGCAATTACTTCACCAATCTTTTCGTCGTCATATAATTTTACTTCATCAACATTGTAACCTTTGGCAATTAACCAGGTTATAAACTTGTGATGAAAAACATTATATTCGAGCCATTTGTCGCCAACTTCGTCAACAAAAGTTGCAACAGCGTCTTTGTCGTTCGGATTTATTTTTGTGCGACGTTTGTAAACCGGCATAAACACAGGCTCAATACCCGACGTTGTTTGCGACATCAAACTTGTTGTGCCGGTTGGTGCGATGGTAAGCAAAGCAATATTGCGGCGACCGTATTTTACCATATCGTCATATAATTTTGGATCGGCGTCTTTTATGCGCAAAATAAACGGATTGCAACGTTCGCGTTTTGCATCGAAAATGGTAAACGCACCGCGCTCTTTGGATGTTTCGACTGACGAACGATACGCTTCGATTGCCAAAGTTTTCTGAACTTCGATTGCAAAATCGATTGCATTGTCGCTGCCGTAACGTAAACCAAGTGCAGCCATCATGTCGCCTTCGGCAGTTATGCCAATACCTGTGCGACGTCCTTCTTTGGCTTTAATCTGAATGCGTTCCCATAAACGTCTTTCAATTCTTTTAACTTCAGCTTCTTCAGGGTCAGTATCAATTTTGACCATTATCTGGTCAATCTTTTCGAGTTCCAGATCAATGATGTCGTCCATCATGCGTTGCGCGCAGGCAACGTGTTCTTTAAACAATTCGAAATTAAAATGTGCTACATCGGTAAATGGTTTTTCAACGTAACTGTAAAGATTGATTGCGAGCAATCGGCAACTGTCGTCGGGACAAAGCGGAATTTCGCCACAAGGGTTTGTCGAAACAGTTTTGAAACCCAAGTCGGCATAACAATCCGGCACCGATTCGCGGATAATCGTGTCCCAGAACATGACGCCGGGTTCTGCGGACTTCCATGCGTTGTGGACAATTTTATTCCACAGTTTTTTCGCATCGATTTCTTTTGTGAATTGCGGTGTTTTTGAATCAATCGGAAAAATTTGCGTATAAGGTTTATTATTGACAACGGCTTGCATAAATTCGTCATCAATTTTAACGGAAATATTTGCTGCAGTAACTTTGCCTTGTAACAATTTTGCGTCAATAAAATTTTCGGCGTCGGGATGTTTGCTCGACAAAGTAAGCATCAACGCACCACGACGCCCGTCTTGCGCAACTTCGCGTGTCGAGTTTGAATAACGTTCCATAAACGGAACAATTCCTGTCGAAGTCAATGCGCTGTTCAACACCGGACTTCCCGATGGACGGATGTGCGACAAATCGTGTCCAACCCCGCCACGACGTTTCATTAATTGTACCTGTTCCTGATCAACTTTCATAATGCCGCCATAAGAATCGGCAGGTTTTCGCTCGCCAATTACAAAACAATTAGACAATGACGCTACTTGGTAATTGTTTCCAATTCCAGCCATAGGACTGCCTTGCGGAATAATGTACGTGAAATCTTTCAGCAAACTGTAAATTTTTTCTTCACTCATTGGGTTTGGATACTTTTGCTCAACGCGGGCAATCTCTTTTGCAATGCGCCAGTGCATGTCATTGGGTGTGCGCTCGTAAATTTTTCCGAACGAATCTTTTAAGGCATATTTGTTCACCCACACTCTTGCGGCGAGCTCGTCGCCTTTAAAATATTCGACGGAAGCATTATACGCCTCGTCAAAGCTATAGGTTTTAACCTCAACTTTTTGGTCTAAAAGTAAATTAGATTCATTAAACATAAACAATAAGTTTTAAATTAAATATATTTATTTAAACTTTCTAAAAACCTAAGTTATTAGAAAGACAATCTTCCGGTATTAAGCATCAAAAAACGAACCTATTAAAGATACGACGTCCATATATGTTAATTATAAAATAATGTTTTAAACAATTAACATCCGATGTGTTCGAAAATACAAAATAAGTGTTTAGCTTTGCCCGATAACTTATGCAAATAAAAGAAAAGACAGCGAAAATAGAAAAGACTTGGCGTTTCTTTCGTCAAAAAGGATATTAAAACTGTTTACAAATGTTACAAAGGTATGACAATCAAATTATATTTTGTTAATAAAATTATTTCAATTAAAATTGCAAAAAAAATTGGTGATCTCGAATTATTTTAGGAATTTCAAGCCTTTTTATTTTTAAATTCAACTTAATAAATTATAATTATTGATGATGTGTTTCAAGCGGAAAATGTTCAGCTTTCAAAACTTGTTAGTTGTAACGATAATTTTAGTATCAGCCTTAAATCTTAACGCCCAAACCGATACCATTCCTTATGTTGTTGTTCTTTCGATGGATGGTTTTCGTTGGGATTATACGCAAAAAACAAAAACACCAAATCTCGATTCAATTGCACATCATGGTGTTAAAGCCGTTTCTTTAAAACCCAGTTTTCCTACGAAAACATTTCCCAACCATTATTCTATTGCTACCGGACTTTATCCTGACCATCATAACATAGTTGCCAACAATTTTTTCGACGCCAAAACGCAAACAATTTTTGCTGTGAAAGACCGCAAAGCTGTTAAAGAACGTAAATATTATGGCGGCGAACCAATCTGGATAACTGCTGAAAAGCAAAGTGTTCGTACCGCATCCTATTTTTGGGTTGGCAGCGATGTTGAAGGATTACATCCGACTTACTGGAAAAATTATGATCAATCGCTTCCGTTTACAAACCGCATCGACAGCGTCATCGGCTGGCTGAATCTTCCGGAAAAAAAACGACCGCATTTAATTATGTGGTATATGCACGAACCCGATGCCGCCGGACACCGATACGGACCTTATTCTTCTAAGACACTCGATCAAGTAAAATTACTCGACAGCCTTATTGGTGTATATATGAAAAAAATAAATCAATTGCCAATCGCAAAAAAAATAAATCTGATATTTGTTTCCGACCACGGTATGGAATTAGTTTCGAAAGAGAAAATTGTAAATTTATCGAAATATATTATTAAAAAATGGTATGCCGATGTACAGGGCGAAAATCCATTTACCATGATTAAACCAGAGAAGAAATGTATGGATAGTATTTACAACCGTCTAAAAAAAGTACATCATATAAAAGTCTGGAAAAAAAACGAAATTCCCGAACGCCTCCATTACGGAACCAATGCCAATATTTATGACATCGTTGTAGTTGCCGATAGCAGTTGGAGTATCTCATGGGGGGGAAAATCATCACTATATTTCGAATACGGAGAACATGGCTACGACAACAACAATACCGACTTGCACGGAATATTTTATGCCATTGGTCCAGCGTTCAAAGTCAATTATATACATCCTACATTCGAAAACGTCAATATATATCCAATCATAGCAAAAATTTTAAAAATAAAGCCAGCCAAAGTTGACGGAAAAATAGAAAATGTCATTGAGCTGTTTGCGAAATAACAAAATAATAAAAATATATTTGGTTCATTTATAATATAATTATAAAAAAAATAAGATAAATAAAAAAATTGCTTTTGGTTATTTGAATAAATTTCTATTATTTTGCAGTCCAAAGAAAAAAAATAGTATTAACTTAATTTTAAAGATTATGTCTGACATTGCATCAAGAGTAAAAGCAATTATTGTTGACAAATTAGGCGTTGATGAAAACGAAGTAGTTCCAACAGCTACTTTTACCGGCGACTTAGGCGCTGATTCGCTCGACACAGTTGAATTAATAATGGAATTCGAAAAGGAATTTAACATTACTATTTCTGACGAACACGCCGAACAAATAAAAACTGTTGGAGACGCGATTAATTATATTGAAGGAAACGCAAAATAGTAATTTTAAACGTTTAAAACTTTAGTATTTATGGAATTAAAACGAGTAGTTGTAACAGGTCTGGGAACTATTAATCCCATTGGAAGCTCTGTTCCTGAATATTGGGAAAATCTAAAAAATGGTGTCAGTGGTGCGTCTGCAATTACTCGTTTTGATGTCTCCAAATTCAGAACCAAATTTGCGTGCATGGTCAAAAGTTTTGACCCTACGTTGTATATGGATAAAAAGGAAGTGAAACGACACGACCTTTATTCGCAATATGCAATGGCATGTACCGCAGAAGCAATGCGCGATTCCGGTCTTGACGTAAATACAATCGATCCAGATCAGGCAGGTGTTATATGGGGTTCTGGTATCGGAGGTATAACAACTGTACAAGAAGAAATTGAAGGTTATATCACCGGAAACAGAGAACCGCGTTTCAGTCCGTTCTTTATTCCAAAAATGATTACCGACATTGCTGCCGGACTAATATCTATCAAATACGGATTCAGAGGACCAAACTATTCCACAGTTTCTGCATGCGCTTCGTCAACCAATTCGATTATTGACGCATACAATTGCATCAGACTTGGTTATGCAAACGTTTTTATAACCGGTGGCTCAGAGTCGGCAGTTAACGAAATTGGTTTAGGCGGTTTCAATGCAATGCGTGCTTTATCAGAGCGCAACAGCGATCCGCTAACAGCATCGCGACCATTTGACGTTGACCGCGATGGATTTGTAATGGGCGAAGGCGGCGGCGCTTTGATACTCGAAGAATACAATCACGCAGTTAAACGCGGCGCAAAAATTTATGCCGAAATAGTTGGCGCCGGTATGACAGCCGATGCTCACCATTTAACAGCGCCACATCCCGAAGGTTTGGGAGCAAAAAACGTAATGAAAAACGCGCTTGCAAGCGCAGGAATGAAACCCGAAGATATTGACTACATCAATGTTCACGGAACGTCCACACCTCTTGGCGACATTGCCGAATCGCTTGCCATCAAGCAAGTTTTTGGCGACCACGCTTATAAACTAAACATTAGTTCTACCAAATCGATGACCGGACATTTATTAGGCGCAGCCGGTGCCGTAGAATCGATAGCCGCAATAATGGCTATTCAACACGGTATCATTCCGCCAACGATAAATCATTTTAACGACGATCCGAAAATTGACAACAAACTAAACTTTACCTTCAATACAGCGCAAGAAAGAAAAGTAAACGCAGCGTTGAGCAACACGTTTGGTTTTGGTGGACATAATGCAACAGTAATTTTCAAAAGAATTTAATTTCAAATCAATCGATTTAGAAGTTGTCTGAAAATCTGATTTGTAATCTCACAAATAAGTCGCAAAGAAATTATTTTTTTTCCGGCTTTGTGGTGAGTAAATTTTACAGACAAACTTCATTTAAGGTTCGTGCATGATTTCTTATTTCAAAAGTCTGTTTTCGCCACATCGGGAACTTTACAAAACCCTCAAAGAAATCTTGGGATTTTATCCAACGAACATTCGTTACTACGAAAAAGCTTTCATTCACCGGTCTGCATCATACATAAAATACAATGGTTTGTTAGTCAATAACGAGCGTATGGAATATCTGGGTGACGCCATACTCGACGCCATTGTCGCCGATTTTCTTTTCAATCACTTTCCTAACGAAGACGAGGGTTTCCTGACGCAGATGCGTTCCAAAATAGTTAATGGCGACAAACTTTTCGAATTTTCCAAAAGCATCGGACTTCCGTCGCTTATTGTGATGAACAACGACGCATCAATTTCGAAAAAACATATTTACGGCGACGCTTTCGAAGCATTAATCGGCGCAATTTATCTCGACAAAGGTTATAAAAAAACCACCGAATTTGTGATTCATAAAATCATTAAGGTTTATATTGACCTTAACCTGCTCGAAAGTATGGATACAAACTTCAAAAGCAAATTAATAGAGTGGGGGCAAAAATACAAACGAGAGATTGCTTTTTACACCGACTTCGAATCGTTCAATTCGAAATATTTTATTTCGTACGTTCGCGTTGACAACGAAACATTTGGTTCGGGCGTTGGACTTTCGAAAAAACAAGCTGAACAAAAAGCCGCAAAAGAAACACTTATCCAAGTCGGCGAACTTCAGTTGATTGAAAAATCAAATTAATTTTCTGAAAACCATACCTGCAAAGTTTTACAACTTTAAAGGTTTATAAATAATAAATGGCATCGAAGCAAAAGATATTGAACATTGACAACCAGCAAGATTACCAATATAAATTAATTGCTGCCGGCGCTTATATTGACGATTATCAAATTAGCTGGGCGGTCAATCAAAAACTATCGCTCGAGTTGAGCAAATCGGAAAATTTTACAATAGAAGACAAAAAAACACTACAACTTTTTCAATTCTCGTGTTACGCATATATCGACAAAAGCAATTCGTTAGTTTATAGACTTATTTCAAACAAAACCGAAAAAGGAAGCATGATTGCAGAACTGAAAAATATCGATTATTTTCTGCAAATTATTGGCAACGCGCCCGACGAATTTATTTCGTTTTTAATTGAACATTTAAAAGAAATTGATGGCGTTACAACCGTTTTCGAAATTGACACAACCGCAAAGAAAAAATAAAATGTTTATAACAAAACTATGTCAATCATCATACTGAAGATAAAAGATAGCTTAGTTGATTTTTTCAAACTTACTTTGCCGCTTTTACCGGTATTTTATTTATTGCGCCTTTACGAATTTGTTACTGCCGGCGTCAAACTGACAATGGTAACAAATTATGTTTGGTTCGAACTGCTGGCAATAATTTATACAACATGGACATGGCTTTTGTTATGCGCGATTGTTGTAATTCCGTTTATTCTCATTTTTTTGCTGCACAAAAAATCAGGGATAATTTTTACAAAAACAATTTGTACAATAGCAATCGTTTTATTCTTCAGTATTGTAGTAGTTTTTTCCGAGCGACTTGTTCCATTCGACCACGAAATTTTTATGCGTGCACCTGCCGATATGATATTGACTGTAAATGCAAACGTCGTAAATAATTTTTATAAACTATTTGTTTTGTCGGCATATATTTCGCTTTATTTTGTGTTTTACAAATTTGTAATTAAAAAAAGGCAAATTAAACAAGTGATAATTTATATTTTTCTTGGATTTCTTTTACTTTCCGCAGCATTTGCAAAATATTCTTCTCCGTCGCGCAATTCGTTTTCGCACATGCAGGAGTTCAATTATACAGTCAACAAATTGCATTATTTTACAGTCGATTGCCTTGAATTTTTTTACAACACCAGCAATTACGATTTTGGCTCGGCAGGTAAAGACGAAATTCTTGAGCAAATAGAACTTTATCAGAAATTGCACAAATTCAAATATGTTGGTAAAGAATATCCACTGCTGCATCTCGACGAATCGAAAAACGTTCTTGGCAATTTTTTCAACGTCAGCGATACAATGCCAAATATCGTAATAATTATTTATGAAGGACTGACGCGCGATTTTAGCGGTCCAGACGGCGAAGCGGGAAGTTTTACTCCATTTTTAGATTCACTTTCCGATCAAGGTTTGTCGTGGTACAATTCTTTAAGTCACGCAGCTTGCACGTTTGGCTCGATGCCGTCAATTACCGGTTCGTTACCATTCGGGCGCAAAGGTTTTACTTTCGAATCTAAACCGGCTGACCATTTGTCGTTAATAAAGATTTTTAAAAAGAACAATTTTCAGGTAAATTATTTTATTGGCGGCTCGGCGAATTTCGACAACTTTGCCGGTTACTTCCGTCGCGAGGGCGGCGATTATGTGTCGGCTCGGTTTCCATCGAAATATAAAGAAATGGGAATTGGTCCCGAAGGTTATTCCGAAGGTTATCCTGACAATGCGCTGTTCAATTTTAGTTTCGACGTGATGGACAGCATCAAATTCCAACCATATTTTAATATTTATCTGACGCTTTCAACGCACGATCCATACATCTTTGACGAACTGCCGGTTTACCAAAAAAAGTTCGATCGCTTGCTGATAAAACGCAATTTACCTGAAAGCAAAATTAAAAAACTAAGACCATTCAGAACAATTTTGGCGTCTTATCTTTTTGCTGACGACTGTATGCACGAATTTTTCAACAAATATAAAAAACGCAAGGATTTTAAAAACACCATTTTTGTAATTGTCGGCGACCACCACAACGGTTCTTATCCTGCACGCAACATGATTGACGACTACAATGTTCCGCTTGTAATTTATTCGCCGATGCTTAAAAAACCAGTGCGTTTTCAATCCGTCAATTCGCATTTTAACATTGCGCCGTCGTTAGTTGCACTGTTGCGCGATTCATATCATCTCAAATATTATCCGCGTTACGTTTCGTGGCTTGGCGACGAACTTGACACCTGCCGCACTTTCCGCAATATACACGACGTTCCGTTTATTATGATGAACCGCAACATCGAAGATTATTTGTATAAAGAAACTTACGTTGCAGGCGATCAGTATTTTCGTTTGAAAGAACACTTAAATCTTGATGAAACGACAGACCCTGATACCATAAAGAAAATGAATATGATTATTAACAATTTCAGATTCATAAATTCTTACGTTTGCACAAACAACAAACTTTATCCTGAGAATGAAGACATTTTTGAAAACAAGGAAATTTTGCTTTCAACTTTTAACCGCAACAAAGAATTTGAATTAAACAAGTTGGGCGATAACGAAGATATTGATACCGGTTATTGTGTTCCGCTAAATGCCAAACGCGTCAAAGTAAAAGTTTCGTTTTCGGGACAAATTGCCGATAAAGATTTTTCAAAACTTCCGATGATTGCCATTTGCATAAACTCTGCCGAGAATGATACAACTTATTTTTGGTCGGGCAAAGAAATGAGCGAACTTTACAAAATGCCTGCTAAAAACGAAACTTGGGGAACTTACGCCGACGAAGATATTTTTGATATGGATAATTACAAAGATACAAATGGTCATGCTATAAAAGTACAATTTTTTAATGCACGCAAAATCAAAATGAAAATCAAGGATTTTAAAATAGAATTTTATAACGTGCAATAATTTTTTAGTTATTTCGACCTTTTTGCGGAGCGCCAAGATTTAAACTTTCAAGCGTTTCGTGCGCTTCAAGAACTTCATCTTCTACCATTTCGTCTTTATAAACAACAAAGCCCGATTTTAAATAAAACGGCAACGCTGCCGGACTATCGTCATCGCAAGTATGAAGCCAGAAACGTTCGGGATTGTAAGTCCAAACAAGATTGATTAACCATTTCATAAATAATTTACCGTAACCTTTACCCATAAAATCTTTCATCAATCCAAAATAAGCAAGTTCGACCTCGTAAACTTCGCGGCGGTCAAGCTCGGCAAAACCGGCTGGCAATCCGTTTATATAAACTTCATACAATTCAACTTTCGGGTCGTCAAGAATTTCCAATAATTCTGCATCGGGCATATAGGCGCGTTTAAACCAGTTCCAGTCTGACCCAACAGCACGATATAAATTGCGGTACAAATTTGCAGGAAGTCCGGAAATCTCGATAATTTTCATTTCATCGGGTAACTCAACTTCGGGCAAGTTGGGATTAGTTTTCATCTCGAGATAATATGTATGCGTAGTAACAGTTTTCATAATCGCTAATTTAATTTTATGCAAATTTAGACGACTTGAAATGATAAACAAATTTTGTATCATTATTTTTTCATTTTCAATTGAACGAATGTGTATATAATATTTTTTTTATACCTTTGCATCGAAAAATTAAGTTAATTTTGACCAGACAACAATTTGTTATATTTCTTCAATTGACGCTAATTTCGGCACAAACTATGGGGCAGGAAAACATCATTAAAAAATTCAGAGCTTTGCATCCGTCAGAAAAATGGTGGGTTGTTACGCATCCATTTATCGCTCGAAAAGCGTTAGCCATCACCGAGAACGTATTAAATGTTACAAGTCAGGAAATAAGCGATACGGAGTTTGACCACGATGCTAATGGCGGTCAGATTGATGCTTTCCGTCATGCGTTCTGGATGTCGAGTCTGGCACAAAAAATAAGACCAAAAGCAGCGCACAAGCTTGGCGTAGCGCACGAAGCCGGCAATAAACGCGATTACGATAAAAAAGTAATGGAAGACAGCAGTCTGCCCGACGAAATTTCGTCAACCATGGATTTGCGAAACAACGAAGTCGGTATCAATCTTGGAAAAAATAATAAACATGCGTCGCAAGAAGAAATTATTTTGCAAGTTAAACTGTTGATTCTTGACGGCAAACTTTGGGTGATTAAAAAAACAAAAGACGGACATTTTCTTGACTGGAATAGCAATGTGTTAACACCAGACCAATATGTTGGAAAATGGATTACACCAAAAACACTCGTTCCGTCGAATTGGATACGACCTTGAATTAGGAATTATGAATTAGGAATTAAGAATTAGGAATTAGGAATTAGGAATTAGGAATTAGGAATTAGGAATTAGGAATTAGGAATTAGGAATTAGGAATTAGGAATTAGGAATTAGGAATTAAGAATTAAAAATTAGAAATTAAATTAAATATGAAAAGATTATTTTTTGTAGCAATCATTGCAACGATATTAATGGCATCGTGCCAACATACTTCCGAAAAAATGCAAGCGCAAAAAGACAGCTTGCAAAGAGTGTTAGACGCAAAAGATCAAAGCATCAACGAATTTGTTAATTCGTTTAACGAAATTCAATCGAATCTCGATTCTATCAAAGCAAAAGAATCGATAATTAACGTACAAGCCGGTGGCAAAGTAGAACTTGACCAATCAGCCAAAGACAAAATTAATGCAGACATTTTATCGATTTACGAATTGGCGTTGAAAAACAAAAAGACAATCGGTGCGCTTTCGAAAAAATTGAAGAAAGCAAATATGAAAATTGACGAATTTGAAAAAATGATTGCATCGCTGAATAAACAAATTGCCGAAAAAGATGATGAAATTGAAAAATTGAAAAACCAATTGTCGGAGCACGTTTTGAATATCGCCAATTTAAATACAGAAATTAAAAAGATAAACTCAAATCTTGACAAAGCCGAAAAAGAAAAAGAAGACCGCGATAGAAAAATTGAAGCACAAACCAACGAAATGAATACGGTTTATTATGTTTTCGGAACTAAAAAAGAACTGAAGGAGCACAAAGTCATTACAACCGAAGGTCTTTTTGGCGGACAAAAAAAGCTTAACGAAGATTTTGACAAAACATATTTTACAAAAGCCGACATGCGCAAACTTTCGGGTATTCCACTATTCAGCAAAAAAGCAAAAGTAATGACAAATCATCCACCAGCATCATATATGTTTTCGGGTAAAGACAAAATAGACAGTCTGGTTATTAAAAATTCAAAAGATTTCTGGAGCGTTTCGAGATACTTGGTAATTGTGGTTGAGTAATATTGCAATAAATTTGGAATGTTGATAATTGTATGGTTTATTATTTAGCGAAATTTTGCGTTATCCGCGTTCCAAAACTTTATTATTTATTTTTTTCGAAAAAAGGTTTGCGAATAACAAAAGTTTCGTTACTTTTGCAACTCAAAATTCTGCCCGGATGGCGGAATTGGTAGACGCGCTGGTCTCAAAAACCAGTGGGCTATGCTCTTGCCGGTTCGATTCCGGCTCCGGGTACGAAAAAAGGTTGTTCTTTTAAAGAACAACCTTTTTTTATTTATTGTTGTATTAATTATCCCTTTAATAGGCTGTCTCAAAACTATATTTTAATGCAGAGAGCCGCAAAATTCTTATCGGAATAGCCGAAATTCTTATCAACTGCTCGAAATTCTTATCAACTGCTCGAAATTCTTATCAACTGCTCGAAATTCTTATCAACTGCTCGAAATTCTTACAAACTGCTCGAAATTCTTATCAACTGCTCGAAATTCTTATCAACTGCTCGAAATTCTTACAAACTGCTCGAAATTCTTATCAACTGCTCGAAATTCTTACAAACTGCTCGAAATTCTTATCAACTGCTCGAAATTCTTACCAACTGCTCGAAATTCTTATCAACTGCTCGAAATTCTTACAAACTGCTCGAAATTCTTACCAACTGCTCGAAATTCTTACCAACTGCTCGAAATTCTTATCAACTGCTCGAAATTCTTATCAACTGCTCGAAATTCTTACCAACTGCTCGAAATTCTTACCAACTGCTCGAAATTCTTATCAAAATCACCGAAATTCTTATCAAAATCACCGAAATTCTTATCAGCTGCTCGAAATTCTTATCGAAATCACCGAAATTCTTATCGGAATCACCAAAATTCTTATCGGAATCACCAAAATTCTTATCAAATGCTCGAAATTCTTATCGAAATCACCAAAATTCTTATCGAAATCACCGAAATTCTTATCAAATGCTCGAAATTCTTATCGAAATAGCCAATGTTACGACCAAAATAGCCAATGTTACGACCGAAATAGCCAATGTTACGACCGAAATAGCCAATGTTACGACCGAAATAGCCAATGTTACGACCGAAACAGCCAATGTTACGACCGAAATAGCCAATGTTACGACCGAAACAGCCAATGTTACGACCGAAATAGCCAATGTTACGACCGAAATAGCCAATGTTACGACCGAAATAGCCAATGTTACGACCGAAATAGCCAATGTTTTCGACAGTTCCCAAAAGTACATATAACTATGACAGAATTAATCGATACGCGGCAATATAATCGATATAATCATGATTAACGCTGCATTTTTATATCAGTTACGTTTAAACGCGCTCTGGTTTTTATTTCTTTACCGAATTTGTACATGATACCAAAATATAGCGACCTCGTATGATTATCGGTGTATGTTTTTGATGTATAGGATTCGCTCCAAGAATATTTAACAAATTTACTATCAAAAATATCATTCAAACGTAACGAAACCATAAATCGATCAGAAATATTTTTTGTAATTCTTATATCAGCAAGATATTGAGCATCTATTTTTGCAAAATAGTCGTAAATTGGAGCATAATAATACATGTCTAAATTTATTTTCCAATCATTTTTTAAGCTGAAACGAGTTTTTAAACTAAAATCATAAAGATAATGACTTTGATATATTTCTAAATTATTTATATCTTCTTTATAAAATTCACCGGATAAATCAAATCGAAGCCATGCTGCAGTTTTCCAGTTCAATGAACTATTCACCATGTAATCTTTAACAGTATTTAAGTTTGTATAACTTAATACCGTTATACCATTATCAGCTATAGAAGATATTTGTTCAACTACATCACTACTTTGCATATAAGAGAATGTCAAATAAAAAAATAGCTTCTTCCATTCCTGCGAAATATTAAATTCGTATGAATTGGTATAAGCAGGTTTTAGAGATGAGTTTCCTTCATATTCTTCCGATAAATAAATACCCGGCGTTATAAATGGATTTAGTTGCGATGGAGATGGACGATTGATTCGACGGCTATAGCTTAAACTCATATTAAGCGATTCTGTTAATGTATATGAAATATTTGCACTTGGAAATAAAGATGCATATTTTTGACGATACAATGTATCAGAATTTGCTAAAAAATTTTTCGTATCAGTATATTCTTTTCTGACACCAAGTTGAAATTCAATTTTTTTCCATGAAGTTGTCATAAGCGCATAACCGCTTGAAACTAACTCGTTATAATTAAATGTATTTTTTATGGACATGCTATCAATCCAATCTTGTGCGGTAAAATTGTAGGTTGCTCCGGAATTTTCATCTTTAGTTTGTTTAAATCTGATATTTAAACCACTTTCAAATTTTATTTTAGAATTTACAGCCCAAACAAAATTGCATTGAACATTTGCGGTATTATTAGTATTTTGTGGCGTAAGAGCGTATTTTGTTTCTGAAAAAACCGGTAAATCGTCCTTAATATCAGGCTGTACTTTTTTTGTTGTATTAGATGAAAATTGATTGATATCAATTGTGAACTTTGTACCTTTTTGAGGAAACAAATGAATATAACTTAATGCAAATTCATTCTGTCTTACTTTCCAGTGATTATCTATATCAGCATCGTATCGGGAAACAGATTGATTACTTATGGTTGTTGAATTTATTCCATTATTACTATTGCCATTGTCATTGGGTTGTGACCAATAAAAAGTAAACAAATTTGAAGCATTTAAATCAAAGTCAAATCCTGCTTTAAAATTATACTTTAGAAAAGTTACTTTTTGTGCAATCGTTTCGTTTGCTAATGAAACGTCATATATTTCTTTGTTTAAATACCCCGTGAATGTAACTCCCCAATAATTTTCGTTTGCCGATGCAAAAAATCTGAATTTACCGATATTGTAATTAATAGTTGCAGCGCTATTATAACTATTGTCAGAACCACCACTTAATTGAATAACCGAGTTTAACCCGCTCGTATTTTTTTTCAATCTTAAATTAACAATTCCACCCAAACCTTCGGGACTATATTTAGCAGAAGGATTTGTTATGACTTCGATGGACGCAATTGAACTTGCAGGATATTGCAATAATTGTTCTGATGTTATACCAGACGGCTTATCATCAATTAACACGGTAAATGATTGTCCCTTTAAAGTTATTTTATTTCCGGTTATTTTAATCTCTGGTAAAGCTTGAAGTATTTCTGCGGCTGAACCACCTGAAGCTGCAATTGAATTCTCTACTTTTAATATTTTTCTATCCGATTTAATAACTATATTATTTTTTTCTTCACGAATAATTATATCGTTTAATACTTTATCTTTAATATCGAGAGCAATTTTGCCGACGTCAAACAAATGCAAATCTTTACTATAATGAATTACGATTGATTTTTTCTGAAACCCAAGAGCGCTTACATTCAAATAATAATCAATTTCCTTAAGCCCAATTATTTTAAACTGCCCTAAACTATCTGCAATACAGCCTGTAATTAAAGCAGAATCAACTTTCCTATACAAGGATATTGTGGCATATTGTATTGCTTTTTGAGTATTATATTCGATGATAACTCCTGAAATACTGTTTATATCTTTTTTTTGTGCATAACAAATAGATGAACTGATTATTATTAAAATTATTAAAATATTAAAATTAGTTAAACTCTTTACCATTCTTTTGTATTTTTATTTTGCGTTTTCCATAAATTAGAATATGTACGGTTGTCATTTAATAGAGACTCATGCGTACCGGATTCGATGATTTCGCCATTTGCAACCACAAATATTTTATCGACAAAAGTTATTGATGAAAGACGATGAGCGATGATAATTGTAGTTCTGGTTTTAATAAAATCATATATTGAATTCATCAAAATTTTTTCCGATTCAGCGTCTAAATTGGCTGTTGGCTCATCCATAATAAAAATCGCCGGATTTCTAATTATACATCTTGCTATTGCTATTCTTTGTTTCTGACCAATTGACATATTTAATCCACGTTCATCAACCATCGTTTCGTATTGTTGAGGTAATTGTGAAATAAAATTATGAATATTTGCTTTTTGAGCAGCTTCGATAACTTCATCATCAGTGGCATTTAGTTTTCCTAATTTTATATTATTTTTAATCGAATCTACAAAAAGTACAGGTTCCTGTTGGACTAATGCGATTTGTTGTCTTAATAAGCCTTGATGGTCAATATTTATATCATCCACTAAAACCTCCCCATCCGTGCATTTGTTCAACATAGTAATTAGACTCACGATAGAAGATTTACCTCCACCACTTTCACCTACAATTGCAATAGTTTGATATTTTTCAATTGTGATATTGATGTTTTTTAGAATTGAAATACTGTTTAAATTGAGGTTAACATCCTTAAAAACAATTTTTCCTTCTATGATTTTATTATTTTTTTCGATTTTACAATCTTTGCTTATAGGTGTCTGAGTCAACATTTCGTAAACCCTATTCCAAGCGGCAAAAGATTGTTGCATATTAAGAAATGTATTAACTAATCTGCTGGTGGGTCCAAAAATATAACCCAAAAAAGAGTTAAAAGCTATCAGTTGACCAAGAGTCAATCTGTTATGGATTATTTCGTAAATGCCATAACCTAAAACAATAATTGGTCCTACGCCACTAATTATTGAAACTAAAGAAGATGCTATATTCTGAATTATATTTCTTCTTATTAAACTACGAAACTTAACAAATTTAAATTTTCCATTGTAATAATTTTTTTTGGTTAAACATAAAATTTTTAATAATGCAGCAAATCTATTGCAACCAATTTATGTATCCAAACAAAAATAATTAAATTATCCCCACCGTATATAAAATAGCCACCACCGTAGCTGTTTTATACACCAGCGTAGTGGTTTTATACACCAGCGTATTTTTCTAAGCAACCATGCGCTTTTGCGAGCGTTTGTGTAGCTTAAACCTAACAATTACCCCCCCCCCGATAGCAATATGTAAGTTTTTTATCATCTTTAAAAAAATACATCTTTTGCGATTTGCCAATGGTATTTCACTGCCACGCTCTAATACAATTATATTTTTACTGTGGTTGTACTCTATAATAGATTGCATATTTACTATATACGATTTGTGGCAGCGAAAAAATTTGGGAGCGTTTAATTTTTTTTCAATTTTGCCCAAACGCTCATTCACCGTAATTTCAGTATTGTCTTTTAAATAAACCGTGCAATAGTTTTTATTGCCTTGACAATATTTAATTTCGCGCACATAGTACAATTTTGTTTTCTCTGACGTTTGAAAAGCAATTTGTTGGTTCATTATTTTTCAATATTGGTTGATTGGTTAATCTTGTAATAAACAGGAATTGGTATAGGCAAAGATATTTTAATAAACCGGATAGACATAAACTAAAATGCTAATAAATGTTAAAATACGGCGCGGTCAGGTAGTGTTTATACCGTAACCGGCTTTTAAAATATGAAGATCTGTCGCAAAAGATAGTTTTTTCACCGCAAAGACGCTAAGAGGCAAAGACTTTGTGTTGTCAATTTAAGACTTTGTGTCTTTGCGGCTTTGCGGTAAAATTGGCTCTGAGACTGCCTCTATTCGAATTTAAGCCTTGCAGGTTTATTATCAGTTATTTCTTAACTAAACGGCATTAAATTAAGAATTAAGAATTAAGAAAGAGAGAAAAATATGGCATAAAAAAACAAAAAAACGCAAAAAAGAGTATATATTTGCGCATAAGAAATGTTAGCGGCCGTGCCGCTTTGAAAAAGGTTGATTATTTGGAAATCGGATATTTTTGATTATTTTTGGATAATAAAATTGAATAACTTTGTTATGAAACGATTTATGAACGAAGGAACTGCCGCTAACATAGAATTTGCGTACATACCCACTTTTTTCCCGAACGCACAGCCCGACGCGCATGAAAAAAGTGGGTACGTCGCAAAATTCTTTTTCGTTAGCCGTAATTCCAGTTGCGAAAAAAGCATAGAATTTGATTTAAATGATTTGATAATGAAAAATTATTGGTACATCGCTAAAACATGCAATTTTGCTTTGTTTGCTCAAACCTACGGCAAGCAAAGCTAAATCACTTAGTAGGTTTGTATTTTAAAAATTTATAATTAACTCATTAACTTAATCTAAAATGAACATTTCAAAAACTAAATCTATTTTTATAATTTTATCTTGTGTCTTTTTTTCAATTACATGCACAAAAGAAAAGACCGATGTAATAAATACAAACATTCAAACAAATAATAGTACCTCAGATAATTCAACAATTTATGTAAAAAGAAATGAACAACCTATAATATTAGGAAAACATAAGCAAAATCCTTTTACGGTTGCAAATATGAAACGAGCATTAGATACTTTAAAAACTTATGCTCAAGAAGCTAAAGCTGCTGGAATTAATCTTAAATCTGTTGAAGATATCGATATTTCTGCAACGGATTTATATGTAAGGGTACAACCAACAGATAGTTCATCCTTGGGTTTACTTACAAGCGATACAACATTGACTTTATTTAATTTTCCATTAGATTATGAAATATTGCAAGACGGTGAAATTTATTACGATTCTACTTCAAGGACTCAAAGCACTTGGTTATATACAACTGTAAAACCTGATTATCAACCACCGGCAGGCGTAAAATATGAAGTGTTGTCAGATTTATTTCTAATAGAACATACTGAAAATTTCAGTATTGATATAATACATGATTCTACTGCAGTTACATCCAAAAGTGCGAAAAAAACAATCAATAGCAATGCTATTAATGCATTATATGCAGTAGCATTTGCTATTACAGGTAATGAAAACGAAATAAACAAAGGTAACAAACTTAAAAGTTATAATCCAAATTGCGCCCAAGTGTGTTGGGGCAGGAGTTGGTGGCGCGTATGCTTTACATGGTGCACACCTTATTACACACCTGAAGGTACCGTTAAATTAAATACCAATAATGGTGTAATAGGAGCTAAAGGTGTTAAGGTCAGGATGTGGAATTGGTTTACTTACACTGATGCATATACCAATGCGAATGGTTATTTTAAAAGTCCCTCTAATTTTTATAGCTGGTCGTGTTGGGGATATGTTGATTACCATATACGACTAGACGGTAGAAATCGAATGAGCTGGGATATTCGTAATACAGAATCTTTTGCAGGTGTATTATCTTTTTTAACAGATTACTATAACGCAGGAAATCATAGTGCTAATAATTTTGATATTGTATTTGACACAAATACTGAATTTTGGGGTAAAACGGTAATTAATAATGCAATTTATGATTATGTTGAGAACGCAGTAGTTAAAGATGGATTAACCACGCCACCAAATAATTTGGTCATTGCATGCGCAATGGCAAATGGTGATTTTAGTTCATCTGCACCATTGTTAAATAAATATATCAATTATAGTTTTACATTAGGTTTTTCAGATACATGGCTGGGGTATACAGGTGGATTAATAGGTGGAACACTTGATTTTTTAAGATTTATTATCTTAGGTAACTTTCAACCAGATTTGATTCTTCGTTATAGTAAAAATATTTCGGATTATAGTCAAATTACTCATACTACTTGGCATGAATTGACCCATGCGAGTCAATTGGAATGTATGAAAAATCAAAAAGGATTATTTTGGGTATCTAACTACTGGTCTGAAAATGTATATAGACAAGTAATGAGTGGAAAAACTTATGGTTCAAAAGGTGATCCAAGCTGGCAAATTATTGCACTGTCGGAAGGTTGGGCTAATTATCGAGAAAAGAAAATGGCAAATACAATATTATATGATAATAATGTAAATAATAAAACTGGATTTCCATATTATTATATGGATATGTATAATGCTCTTGTTAATTTAGGATGTTCATATTCTAATATTGAAAAATCATTATCCACATATTCTGTACCTGGCTTTCGGGATAATTTAATTTCATTTTATCCCAATTTATCGGTTCAGATTACACAAATTATACATCCATATGAGTAAAATAGCATTATTTATTTGTTTATTGGTATTTAGTTGCACACCACAAAAGATAACACTTAAGGCATCATTTACACTGATAAATAAATCAAAAAAAAAATGTTTGGGAGTGATTTCCGTAAATGATATTGGAACTAAATCTTTATATGTTTATAATTATAATGACAGTGTATCATATATATGGGAAAAAACAACAACGTCACCTAATCATACAGAAATTGCGCCAACAAATTTAGTTCTATATAATTTATCTGATACAACTAAAATCGAATGGATTTTTGGTAAAATATTTGATTTATATTTCTCACCGTCACCTCTTTCTCATAATGATTCAATCATAAAAAAAGCTTGGTTAATCAAAGGAGATTCTATTCATAGTTATGGTGAAGAATACTATCGTGTTACCATTGATTCGTCTTTGTTATGTATATTTCAAAAGAATTAGTAAATGTGTAAATTGCAAATTAATATTAGTTTTCAATACGGCTAACATAAAATTTGTGTCCATGCCAACCCGCTTTTTGCCAACGCACTGGCTGACGCACGAAAAAGCGGGTTGGCACGGCACAAATTTTTTTTCGTTAGCGGCCGTGCCGCTTTGAAAAAGGTTGATTATTTGGAAATCGGATATTTTTGATTATTTTTGGATAATAAAATTGAATAACTTTGTTATGAAACGATTTATGAACAAAGAAA